>Ga0163215_100431_pt1 | contig 72136 bp, 66 predicted proteins | sample SynspAceP_FD_185934 | JGI IMG/M metagenome (GOLD analysis project Ga0163215, IMG submission 185934) | Saline lake microbial communities from Ace Lake in Antarctica - Synechococcus sp. Ace-P (Hybrid Assembly) | ecosystem: Environmental > Aquatic > Non-marine Saline and Alkaline > Saline | place... | reverse complement strand
GTCAGTTGAATGAACGGCCACGCAAGACCTTGCAATATCAAACCCCAGCGGAGAAGTTCGCTGAGTGTGTTGCAGCGATCAATTGAATCCACCGCCCATATCGTCCAAACACCACGATCAGAGAAACAGTAGCACAGCCCCAGCCTCTACCCGATCTCCTCGACGATTTTGCGCAGTTCGGCACTCTTTGCACTCAGCAGAAGCACGTTCTTCAGCGCGGTCTTTGGGTCGCTAGTTTTGAACAGGACGCCGTTGTCCCGGACGTCGCGGTTGAGCACCTGCTGCCGCTTCTCGCCATCTTCCTGCCTTTTCATGGCCACCGCAAAATACATCCGCGAGTAGCGCGGATCGATACTATTGAAAAACTGCTCGTCAGCGGTGATTTCGGCGGAAAAATTGGCGATGTAAAACGCCCAATTGACGTCCTTGAACTCGGCAAAGTCGGCTTTCGACGCCGTCACATGAACATAGCCAAGATGCGGCGCGGCAGCCAGCGTCTTGTGGAAGATGATCTTCGGAAACTTGATGTCCGCGTGAAAGCTGTTCAGCCGCTGATGCGTCTTGTTGCCAACGTTATCAAGCCGGATGCCGGTTCGCTCCGCAACCTCCTCAGGACTCAGGAAGCGCCGTTCCTTTTCGACCCAGTTCTCCGGGATGTGGGCAATCAGCCCGGTTCTCAAGAAGGTGGTGTGGGACACCTTGACAGGAGCAAGTTCCTGTCCTGTTGCCTTGGCCGCGTAGTATCTGAAAATCGACATTTTGAGAACGAACTCTGGTTAGCTTAAAGAAACTCTGGCCTTGAATAGTTAATCAAATGCTGCGCCCGCAGCCCCAAGAAACGGCCAATGAAATTTGGTCGGGCGCGGCAAGACCAGCCCCGCCCAATTATGCCCCTTGAAACGGGTGCGCCTGATACTAACCGCGAGCACGGGCAACCAGTGCCGGTCCGACCATGCCCGGCCATGAACAGGCCCGTCCTGGCATGCGCTGAGGCAGGCAATTCGCCAAACCCGATGCGCGGGCTTCCACCAGAACCGTTGCCAGTCTTTCATGCTGTGGCGGAAGTCCGCCTGCCGCCACACCGCCCCTCAAGCGCCAGATACACCGCATGCGCAATCATCACATCGAGATGGGCGCCGCCGCCATTCTTGAACACGGTGATTTCGTCGGACGCCCCGCGCCCGGCCTTGCCCTGCACCAGATCGTGCATGTCGCCCTGAATGTCGGCCTTGGAAATCACGCCTGAGGCCATCGGGATCATCACCTCGCCGATATGGCCGACCGTGGTGGCAAAGCTGTCAACAAACAGCCGGCCCCGCGTCAGCGCCGCGTCGTCGGCCTCGCGCATCAAAGGCGTATAGGCGCCGATCAGATCGACATGGGTTCCCGGTCTCAGTGCCTCGCCGCGGATCAGCGGCTCGGTCGACATCGTCGCCGAGCAGATCAGGTCGGCGCGCGACACCGCCACATCAAGGTCGTTCACCACTTCGCTCGCAATGCCGTCAGCTTCAAGCGATCGCACCAGCAACTCGGCCCGGCCCCGATTGCGGTTCCAGACCAGCACCCGGTCGAGGCTCGGCCGTACCGTGCCGTGCGCGTCAAGCAGTGGCCGCGCCATCGAGCCGGCGCCGACCATCAGCATGGTGCGCACATCAAGCCGCGACAGGCACGACGAGCCAAGCGCTGAATCCCCTGCCGTCTTCCAGGCCGTCAGGTCAACACCCTCGAGCACGGCGACCACATGGCCCTGCGCCTCGTCAAACAGCAGCACCTGGCCCTGCACCGAGGGCCGCGGCGGCACCTGCGACGGGTTGTCGGGATAGATCGTCACCGCCTTGACGCCGGAGGCCAGCCCGGCGATCCAGGCCGACCGCACCAGCATCTTGCGGCCTGCATTTTCGACCAGGGAATCCTTCAGCTCGGCGGGTGCCAGCAGGTGACCGGCGCGCAGCGCCTCCACGGCAAACGGCCACGAACAGACCGAACGGATATCGTCTCCGGTAACAATGCGCATGATCAGTCCCTTGTGTGAAGCAATGCCAAATCTCCGCCTGTTCTAAAGCGGAGTGCGGTTTCAATGAAACATGATTCACCCAAATACGCGTTCGAATTCTGACATTTATTTTGACAGCAGGCGGCAAATTGCACTCCAAAATCAACCCGAAGCGCGTCAAGCCGCCACGAACGGAACTGGCCGGCGACTAGTGGTCTGACCGAAACAGATGATACCCATCTGTTTCGAAAAGTCAGCCCACAAGCTATTGATCTGGTGGGGCGATTTATCCTGACAGGTGGCAACCATCTGTCAGGATCGCACCACTAGGTCACCGGCCAGCATGGTCAGGTACAATCTTTGCAGTGCTACTTCTTGGTCTGGCCCATCATCACCTTGCGGGCTTCCTCAAGCGTGTCCTGCATGTTCTGCTGCAGCACCTTGAACGCCTCAGTGGAGGATTTCTGCGCCAGGCTGGCAATTTCGCTGGTGTTCTTGATCGCGGTCTCGAACGAGCGTTTGGCAAACTCGGCCTGAGCCGTCATCATTGTCTGCGGATCAGTGCCGCCCTTCATCTTTTCGGCCATCGCCGTTATTTCATCAAGCGCTTCCTGCACCATCTCGCGCTGACGCGTGACGATGGTCGACGCGCCCGAACCGGCCGTCTTGGCGGCGGTATCAAGCACCTCAAGATTCTTCTTGTGCCGGTCTACCAGCGCTTCAAGGTCTGGCGAAGGAAGCTTCATGTCCTTGCCGAAATTCATGAACATGGAAACCAGATCGTCGGTGGCTTTTTTATCGGTCATGGAAACTCTCCCGGTTACGGCGGAACCAAGTCCGCCAGATGTCATACCGGCCAGTATACAGACCTTGGCATGATGTCCCACATGCAAATTGTCCGCCGTGGGGTCAAACAGCCCCGAAAAGGCCGGCACGGCACAAGGACAGAATCCAGCGATCATGCCGCGCAATTGAATCCATTTGGTGGCAAAAAGCACCGGCCATCACGCCGGACCACACCAGACCACACACCCGGAATTCTTCGTGAGTCACCTTGAAATGCATGCTGCAGTGCAGCATATATGGTGCGTCGCACACTTGTCGCGACACTGAATCCGCACGCCCCGTGTCACAATGAACGGGGCATGACATTGCTCACCTTCGAGGATGACTAACATGACCAGAACCACCAAGACATCAAACGCCAAGACAACCGCAACCCACACCGATGACGCCAGGACCATCATCATGGACGCGGTTGAAAACCTGCAGGAAAAGATCGCCGTGCCGGAAGCCGCCCGCGAGTTCGTTGCCCAGCAGGCAGCCACCGCGCAAGAGCGCACCGAAGCCGCCCAGGAAGGTGCTGCCAAGCTGAACGCCGAGGCGGAAAAAGCCGCAGTCTCGTTTGTCGGCAGCTACGCCAATTTCACCAAGAGCCTGATCGACATGACCGCCGCCAATGTCCGTCACGCCTTCGAGGCAGTGGAGAAGGTCGCTGGCGCCAAGTCGCTGCCCGACGTTCTCAAGCTCCAGGCCGACTTCGTGCGCGACAGCTCGAAAGCCAATTTCGACCGCATCAAGGATGTCTCCGAGACAGCCAAGGCCTCGATGGAACAGGTCACGGCCACAGCGCGTGAAGCCGCTGCCAAGGCCATGGCTCACGGCAACAAAGCCGCCTGAACCACGTTACCAACGTCAAACAAAAATGGCCCGGGATGCGATGATCGCGTCCCGGGCCCTTTGCCGCCCACATCCTCAAGGTTGAAGTTCTTATTATTTCAAGAGCTTGCGAGAAGCACCGGACTCAGATTGCCAAACAGTTGAATCAGTTTCTTATATGAGCGAATTCGAAACTGACGGCGCTTCGCCCACCGGCAGCGGCACAGGAAAATTCTGTTTCGCCATCTGCCTGCCGGCCAGCCGCAAGCCTTCGGCGACATTGATATATCCGACAGACTGATCCCGGGCGAATTGCATCTTGGCGCCAAATCGCCGCGCCAGCCGCTTCATCGCTTGATTTTGCGCACCGGTTTCAACGATGATTGTGGAAATATCATTCTCCGACGCAGCCCGCAGCAACGCCTTCAGCAGGATCGTGCCCAAGCCTTTGTGACGCCAGTCAGATGCCACGGAAAATGCAGATTCCCCCTGGCCCGGCTCTATCCGTCCACCGGTATGCAACTCGGCAACAGCGACCAGATGATCATCGTCAAAGGCACCAATCACGATAGCCTCGTTGAGCGATTTCACGATGTATTTGTCCAGCCAGTAATCAGACACCAGACCGTTGAAACGATCCCGGAAATCTTCAAAATGCAGTTCGTGAATGTGAGCACGGAACGCGTCCGCATCGGCCGGAGCGAGATGCCTCAGCTTGATGTCATCGCCCAGGGCGAATTGTGGTTCACGCGGTTTGAACAGAAACTTCAAGAACATGCTCGACCTCCAAAGGTCATTCCTCCCGAAATCTCCAAGGCCCATCTAATGCTGCAACGCAACAAAATCAAGACACGTTTATGTGACTAAAGTAACATGCCGTGTTGGGCTGTCGGTTCAAGGGCCATAAAGGTCTTCCCCGCTCTCCTGCCAACCGGCAACGACGATCAGGCAACCAGCCCCAAACACCTCCACAGATCGGCTCTCCGAACTGCCCGCCGCTCAGCGCGCCAACGCAATCGCCCGCGACAGGCTTTCCGCCAGATCCCGCGCATAGGTCGAAAACGCCATGATCTCGAAGCTTTCGTCTGCGGTGCGAGTGAGCTGCACCGGCACATGACCAAACAGGGTTGGCGCGCTTGCCCCAATCTTGAACGTCGCGGGATGCATATCAGCCCCGGACTGGGTGGCAATGATCTCACCCGCATCGGGCCCCCAAAGCGAAAACAGTACCCGCGCATCCGACAGATCGCACAGGCTCAGACCTGCAGGTGCCGCCAGACGCGTCACCAGGTCCGCAAAACTCTCGCCGGCATTACCCACCGCCAGCGCCTGCCCTGGTTGCACCAAACGGATCATCCCGTCGCCGGCCTTGGTCACGCGCCGCACCGCAGCCGCCTTGGCGACCGCCGCGGAAACAAGACACACCGGCGCCTCGGGAATAAGCGTCAGCGTCACCCTGTCTTCCACCAGTGTACCTGCCTCCCCGAGCAAATTCAGTGCCTGAGGCGCTGCGGCAATAACCGGTTCAAAGACCCGGCCACCCTGCACCACTCCTTCCCCGGATCCATCAACAAACATCGGCGCGCAGACCATCACTTCGGTCTCGATCCCGCGCAACCCGTCCCACACCACCAATCTCTCGCCATGCCGCGCACGCCCGCGCTTCAGCATCGCCAGCGCAATCGTCGATTTGAGATGCGGCGACCAGCAGGCCGAGGTTACATGTCCCTGATCATTGGCCATGCTCGGATCAGTCCCCGGCATAAGCAGATGCCCGCCCGCCAGAATTCTCTGCCCCGGATTAACAGGACGAAGCCCGACCAGCTGCTCGCGATCATCATGCTGCAAACCCTCACGCGAAAGCATCACCCGGCCGATGAAATCATCCTTCTTGGTGCTGACCATCTTGCCCAGCCCCAGATCGCCCGGCGTGGTCCGACCATCGATCTCGGCATGGGTGATGAAGCCCTTCTCGATGCGGAGCACATTCAGCGCTTCCAGCCCGTAAGGCGTGATCCCGAATGGCTGTCCTGCCTCCATGATCGCGTCCGCCACCACTTCACCGTGGCGCGCCGGCACCGCCAGCTCAAAGGCCAGCTCGCCCGAAAACGAAATCCTAAACAGCCGCGTCTCAAGCCCCGAATGCAGCGTTACTTCGCGCACAGCCAGAAACGGCATCGCCTCTTCGCTCAGATCCGCATCGACGATCCGCGCCAGCACGTCGCGTGAAGCTGGCCCGGCAACCGTGATCTGCGCCCACTGGTCGGTCACCGAAGTCATCCGCACATCGAGCTCCGGCCACAGTACTTGCGCGCAGAATTCCAGATGCGCCATCGCCTCACCGGCAGCCGCAGTCGTGGTGGTGATCAGATAATGGCTCTCGCCCAAGCGGCTCACCGTGCCGTCGTCCATCAACAACCCGTCTTCGCGCAGCATCAGCCCGTAGCGCGCCTTGCCAACGGCAAGCGTCGACATCTTGCCGGTGTAGATCAGGTCGAGGAATTTCGCCGCGTCCTTGCCCGACAAATCGATCTTGCCCAGCGTCGAGGCATCTGAGATGCCCACGCCCGAGCGCATAGCAAGCGTTTCGCGGTCGCAGGCCTCTTTCCAGCCGGCCTCGCCGTCGCGCGGAAAATGCGACGCCCGCATCCAGGCGCCTGCCTCGATGAACACAGCGCCATGCTTTTCGGCCCAGCCATGCAGCGGTGAACGCCGCACCGGACTGTAATGCGCGCCCCGGTTTTCACCCGCCAAAGCCCCGATGCTGACCGGCGTATAAAACGGCCGGAACGTCGTGGTGCCGACCTGATCCGGGCTCAGCCCCCGGTTCTCGGCCAGAATGCCGATAGCGTTGACATTGGACAGCTTGCCCTGATCAGTCGCCATGCCGGTGGTGGTGTAGCGCTTGGCCAGCTCCACATGGCCGTAACCCTCGCGCACCGCCAGCCCGAGATCGGACACGGTGACATCATTCTGGAAATCGACAAAGGCTTTGCCTTTGGCTTCGGCCACATGCCACAACGTCGTGAAACCCACAGATCCGCCACAGGCCTCGCGCACTGTTGGCACATCGGCCTTGCGCGGCTTGAAGCCCAGATCGGATGCAGCCCGCGCCCCGGCTTCGGCGCCACTCTTCAGGCACCCTGCCAGATCGAGAACACCCGCCGCACTGCCCGCAGCGCTCAATCCGTCGCGTTCAACTGGCGGCAGGAACATGCCAGTACCCTCGTCCCACACCGGCCTGTCGCCGCGATGGCAGGCAAGCCCCACCACCGGGTTCCAGCCGCCCGACATCGCCAGCGCGTTTGCCTTAATCTTCTGCCGCTTGCCCGTCGCCCGATCGACCACCTCGACGCCCGAAACAGCCTTGCCACCCAACGCATCCGCCGCCACGTGCCCCTTGAGCACCCGCACGCCGTCCGACGCCGCCAGTTCCGCCGCAGGCACATCACCCCGCGCATCGATCACCGTCACCTCAAGCCCGCGCTTGATGAGATCGCGTGCCGTTTCGTGCCCTGACCCGCCAGTCGCAAACACCGCAACATGATCGCCCGGTCGGACCGCCTGGCCATTGACCAGCCCGCGCATCGCCGAGGCCGTCATCACCCCGGGCCTATCATTGCCGCCAAACACCAGCGGCCGCTCTTCGGCACCCGCCGCCAGTACGGCGCGCTTGGCGACAATCCGCCAGACCCTCTGCGCCGGGCCTGCGCCCGCGCCATCGCGCCGCTCGACCGCGCCATACACGCCGCTGTCATAGGCCCCAAATACCGTGGTGTTGTTGAGCAGCCGCACATTCTTGTTAGTCGCCAGCTCCGCGATCACGCCCGCCGCAAAGCTCGGCCCGTCGGAGTCCCCGATCTCCACCCGGTCCTTCAGCAGCCGCCCACCGAAATCCGCATTCTCATCGCACAGCACCACCCGCGCCCCGGTCCGCGCCGCCGCGAGCGCCGCCATCAGCCCGGCAGGTCCGGAGCCGATCACCAGCAGATCGCAATGCGCCCAGCGCTTCTCATAATCTTGCGCATCCGGTGCATGGCTCGCCCGTCCCAGCCCCGCCGCCCGGCGGATCACCGGCTCGTAAAGCTTTTCCCACAGGGCCGCCGGCCACATGAATGTCTTGTAGTAAAATCCGGCGCCCAGAAACGGCGACAGCGCCGAATTCACGGCCCCAACATCAAAGCCCAGCGACGGCCAGCGGTTCTGGCTTTCCGCTACCAGCCCATCGCGCAGCGCCACCATCGAGGCGCGCAAATTGGGTTCCCGCGTCGCGCCATCGCCAAGCGTCACCAGCGCATTGGGCTCCGACGCACCGCCACTCAAAAGCCCACGCGGCCGGTGATATTTGAACGACCGCCCCATCAGGCTGACGCCATTCGCCAGCAGCGCCGAGGCCAGCGTGTCGCCCTCAAAACCTTCCAGCTGCTTGCCATCGAACGAAAAGCCGAGTGCGCGCGACCGGTCAATCAGCCCGCCATCCTCAAACCGGGAAAAGCTCATGATTTCGCCCTCCCCTTTGCGGCCTTCGCCGCTTTGCCTGGTGTCCCTGCCTTGCCCGGCTTCCCGGCCCGCGCCTTGGCAAATTCAGCCGCATCCGTCACCGAATGCACATCGTGGCTGAACGTATCCCGCTCCACCACCAGCCAGCGCCGGCAGCCGCCGGAATGCTGCCAATGCTCATTCATCACCCCGCGAACATTGTCGCGTAAGTGCACATAGTCATCCCACACGGCAAATTTCGCCGCTGCCGCAGGCCGCACCGGCTTCGCATCGCCGCGAATGGTGAATTCCTCTTTCGGACGAACCCCGCAATGGGGACAGGTGATCAGACTGGCCATCGGTTCCGCCCCCTAATGTAAATTTGCCTGGGCGCCATGCCCGGTTTCATCAATCTGGTAGCCGCGCGAAAATCGGTCGAGCCGGAAAGCTTTGGCCAGCTCATGCGTCTCATCGGTCGCCAGCAGATGCGCAAAGCACCAGCCCGAGGCCGGCGTTGCCTTGAAGCCGCCATAGCACCAGCCGCAATTGAGATAGAGGTCTTCCACCGGCGTCCTGTCGATGATCGGCGAGCCATCCATCGACATGTCCATCACCCCGCCCCAGGCGCGCAGCACTTTCACGCGAGACACCGCCGGCACCATGGCGCAGGCCGCTTCCATCACGCTTTCCACCGTCGCCAGATTGCCGCGCTGGGCGTAGGAATTATAGAGATCGAGACTGCCGCCAAACACCAGCCCGCCCTTGTCCGACTGCGACATGTAAAACAGCGCCGCGCCAAAGGTCACCACCTGGTCGATGAAGGGTTTGAGCCCTTCCGACACAAACGCCTGCAGCACCTGGCTTTCCACCGGCAGCCGCATCCCGGCCATCTCCGCCACCCGGCCCGAATTGCCCGCCGCAGCCAGCCCCAGCTTGTTGCAGCCGATAAAGCCCCGCGAGGTCTCGACGCCAACCACCCTGCCGCCCTCGCGGCGGATGCCGGTCACCTCGCAATTCTGGATCAGATCCACCCCGCGGCTGTCCGCCGCCCGCGCATAGCCCCAAGCCACGCCGTCATGCCGGGCGGTGCCGCCGCGCTGCTGCAGCAGCCCTCCGTGAATCGGAAACCGCGCATTATCAAAGTCCAGATACGGCACCAGTTCGCGCACCTCTTCGCGCCCCAGCAACTCCGCATCCTCGCCCGCAAGCCGCATCGCATTGCCGCGCCGCGCGTAAGCATCGCGCTGCCCATCGGAATGAAACAAATTGATCACCCCGCGCTGCGACATCATCGCGTTAAAATTCAGCTCCTGCTCGAGGCCCTCCCACAGCTTGAGCGAATGCGCGAAAAACGGCTCATTGCCCTCAAGCAGATAATTGGCCCGCACGATCGTGGTGTTGCGCCCGACATTGCCCGAGCCGAGATAGCCCTTCTCGAGCACCGCCACATTAGTGATGCCGTGGTTTTTCGCCAGATAATGCGCCGTTGCCAACCCATGCCCGCCGCCGCCGACAATGATCACATCATAATGGGCTTTCGGCTCCGGCTCCCGCCACGCCGGCTGCCAGTTCTTGTTGCCCGAAAGCGCCTGCCGAAAAATTGATAATGCAGAATATTTCATGCGCTGCGCCCTGCCCCGAATTCATTCGCATAGGAAGGCGCGAGGGGGCGTGGTGTCAATGGTGGGGAGCGACGGAAGCGGGGATTGTTTGCGGCGCAGGGAAGTCGGACAGCCCTAAAATGCGGCGGACTTTCATAAGCGCAACCTATGGTGTATTTCAAAAATGAATCATATGCTCATTCCAGTTCCGCTGGAGATTGCGATCGCGCCACCAACATCGAAGCGAGCATAATATGAAACTGATTCCATTTGACACAGCGATAGAAGATTCCACAACCTATTCTAGAAGGCACTTATTGCTGGGCAATGGTTTCAGCATCGCCTGTAGAGCTGATATATTCCACTACGGCTCATTATTCGCACAGGCCGACTTCAGCAGCGCCCCGGAAGCCCAAGCAGTTTTCACTTCGCTTCGAACCCAAGATTTTGAAGCCGCAATTCGGGCATTGGAGAACGCAGCACTCATACTCCCATCGTATGTTCAACATGGTGATGCAGCTAGCGCAAAGATGCTTGAACATGTTGCTGCTCTAAAAGAGATACTTGTTCAAACCATCGCGGGAAACCACCCTCACATCCCTTCTGATATCCCGGACTCCAAATTTTGGGCCTGCCGCAAATTCCTCTCGCACTTCTTGGGTGGCGAAGGGCAAGTATTCACACTGAACTATGACCTACTTCTATATTGGACCCTAATGCATGACGACATGCCATTTGATAAACCAATCACATTGACCAAGAATGATGGCTTCGGAAATGATGAAGATGATCCCAATGCGGAATACGTAGTTTGGCAGGGGGAGACCGGAGCTCATGATGCTAAAGTGCATTTCCTGCACGGTGCGCTTCATCTATTCGATTCAGGTTAAGAGCTTAAAAAATACACGTGGAACAGGAAGGGCGTTCCGTTAATCGAACAAGCTCGATCTGCCATTGATGGCAATGCTTACCCCCTATTCGTAGCAGAGGGTACAAGTTTGCAGAAGAAGTCGAAAATTCGGCACAACGCTTATCTTTATCAAGGATTTAAGCAATTGACCGCTAACGTTAAGCAAGGAAAGCATTGTTTTTTCATATTCGGACATTCTCTTGCAGAAAATGACGATCACATACTCCTTCGAATGGCGCGTGGTAGATTTCCAAAACTCTACGTCGGTATATATGGCGATCCGAATTCCGAGGAAAACCTAGAAATCATCAAGAGAGCGAAAAATTTGGCTTTGCAGAGGCATGAGAAATGGCCTCTTGAACTCTCTTTTTACGATGCTGCTTCTGCAAGAGTTTGGGGTTGATTAAATGAGTTGGTTGGCCAGAAGAGAAAATTGGAAGCCTCAAATCGAGGATGCTCGAAATGACGGGGACATTGACTATGCTCGCGTCATACATTCAGCTTCATTTCGGCGGCTACAGGGAAAGACCCAAATCTTAAATCTAGGTGATAGCGATTTTTACCGCACGCGCCTTACTCACTCACTTGAAGTTGCCCAGATTGCCGGCGGCATAGCCAACCAGCTAGCGAAATCATTTCCGGATCATCCCGCAGCGACGCATTTGCCTGATCGCAGCATGATCCAGGCCATCGGCTGTGCACATGATTTGGGCCACCCTCCATTTGGACATGGTGGTGAAGTCGCGTTGAATTACTGTATGCGTGACGTCATAACCGCAAACAAAACCGAGAACAGAGGCGGCTTTGAAGGGAACGGCCAGACTCTCCGCATTTTATCCAGACTCGAAAATTTCTCGAAGAATGCAGGAGCCAATCTGTCACGAAGGACCCTGCTCGGCGTCCTCAAATACCCGGTCGGATATTACAATATCCGTAGCGCGTCCCTAGTGCCGGACCTCATGAAAGGACCGACGACACTCAAAATCATTGACGGCAAAGCATCCAAGCCACCGAAATGCTACTTGAACTCCGAGGACAACATTGTCGAATGGATTTTGGAGCCACTTTCACGAGCAGACCGAGATGAATTCCAGAGTTTTGAGCTTAAGGACGGAAAACACGGCAAGCCGATGCACAAGTCCCTTGATTGCAGCATCATGGATGCGGCTGACGACATAGCATACGGCGTTCACGATCTAGAGGACGCCATCGCACTCAAACTGATTACAGAAGCAGATTTCAGAGCATCTGTTTCGGAAGCGAGCTGCGGTTCCTTCCTCGATGCGTTGAAATCAAAATACCCCCATGAAAGCGCAAACGACGTCTACAGCAGACTGGTCGAACAGTTGTTTAGCGATAGTGCCTCTCGGAAACATGTGATCAATCGCCTAGTGCATCACTTTGTTACCGCAATTGAGTTCACGGAGAATGAAGCATTTTCGGAACCACTGATCAGATTTCGAGTAAAAATGGAAAACCGGCAAGGTCGGTTTTTGGAAGCCCTGAAAAATGTGGTTACCGTTACAGTTATAAAAAGCCCGCGAGTTCAACACCTAGAATTCAAGGGGCAGTATATGGTTGTTGCTGTGTTCGAAGCGATGCAGTCTGATCCATTTCGCTTACTGCCAAGTGACGCTCGGGCGAAATATGAAGAACATGAAGGCGATTTGCGTGTCATCTGCGATTTTGTCGCGGGCATGACTGACAGCTATCTCCTAAAAACATACGAGAGACTATTTGCGCCACGTATGGGCTCTGTTTTCGACAAATTGTAGGAGCAGTCGGACATATTCGAGCGTTCCGTACACAACGTAATTTCTAATACTTGACTTGGCGCCAAGTTACCGAAAGTTGTGGACTTGTGCCGCCCTGATCTCCCCCCTTCCGGGGGAGATCAGGGTCAGCGCCAAACGGTCCGACCCCGTCACGAGACCGAGCCATCCTGATGCACAATCAGGGCTTGATATAGGTGTAACCCATCTGCTGCAGGTGTGAGAGTTCGGCTACACCGCTGGGGACAATGTCTTCCTTGAAAACATCGAACAGGTCGTTCTCGTAGCTGATCTTGCGCCCTTTCAGCGTATTGTTGCAGACATGGACTGCCACATTCTGGCCCTTCAGGCTCAAGACCTGGCCCTGCAAGGCTTCATTGGTCTTGGCATGGGCCAGCAGTCCCAGGCCGTTGCCATGCAGCACCACCTTGATTTCCATGTTTTCGGCGCCGACCGCATTGATGTGGTTTTGAATGTTTCTCAGCGCCCCGCGATAGGCCTTGTCGTCTTCGCCGCCATTGTAGTTGATGTGATAGACAACCTTCTGCTTGCTGTATCTCTCATTGGCATTTGCATTGCCGACAATAGCCAGCACCATTCCAAGTGTGATCGTGATCGCTGTAAACAATTTGGTAAAAAGTCGCATGAATTCCTCCCGAGTGTGACTGTTGTGCGCCCCGCTTCTCAACAGCCAGGCGCATCAAATTGTCGCATCCGGGACGAATGAACTTAACTGGAAAGACTGCGTGTTTTGGCCGCCATCAGCCTAGGGAAACCCCTTGGTCATAGCCCAGACGGGTGGCTATCTGCACCAAATGGGCCATGGTTCCCGCTTCCGTCTTTTGCAACAGATTCGTCCGGTGAAATTCGACTGTTTTCGGGCTGATCCCGAGCACCCCTGCAATAGCCCGTGTCTGTTTGCCACCACAGATCAGCTCCAGAATTTGCCGCTCCCGCAGGGTCAGGCTTTTCATCTTGTCCGCATATCTTTCGAACTCCGCCGGCGCACGAGTTTCGGGACCGGCGCTTCCGGCCATCCGCACACCATTGCCGCGCCGGGAGTAGATGGCCGCCCCCGCAAGCATCAGTGCGGCAATTGCGGCAAGCGCCGAAACAGATACCACGGAGGAAGAGGCAGGAACGGGATTGGCTTCCGTCGCCTCCAGCCGTTTTTGATAATCGCCAACCAGCTTTCGAATGTTTTCATAAGACAGGGGCGCCGACCACAAATCGCGCAGATTGTATTTCGAGGAAGTCTCGGGATTCTGGCTTTTTAAAAGCGCGGTCAAGACCTGCTCACGCAGCATCTTTTCAGTCGAAGGCAGCGCGGCGAAGGGCCACTCGGAATACAGCCGGCTGCTGACCCGATAGGGAAAACCGGGATGATTCTGTGTATTGAGCACCCGGAAATCATCCAGTTCGATCTTGCCTTCGCCGGCCAGAATTTCAAGCAACCCGCCGCGAACAATGCCGGCGTCGACCTCTTTCCGTGCCACCGCGGCGATCACGTCATCATGCGGAAAGCCCATAAAGCGCAAGGAGGCCAGGTCGCGAAACGCGTCGACACCCTGTTTCCGCAACTCGCTCCAGGCAACCTGAAATCCGCCGAAGGCGTCGATGCTGATCGCCGCCACCTTCCTGCCCTTCAAATCATTAAGCGAGGCGATCGGGCTATCCCGGGTTACGATGATCGCGGTGCCAAACCGCGATAGATGCGTACCGGAAATTTCCGCCCAGCGCTCCCGCGTGGCAATGGCGCTCAAATCATGCTGCGCGGCAAGCGCAACGTAATGGCCCGGATTTGTAATCAGGAAATCGAGCTGGTCGGCTTCGATCTCGCCCTGGATCGAAGACAGCGTCACCGGTATCAACTCAAACGTCCACCCCGCGACGCTGTCGGCCAAATAGGCAGCGAGCGGCCGCCATTCGTCCAGCGCGGCATCATTGCCGCGATAGGCCAGCACGCCAATGCGGGCGGTCTCCCGGGTTTGGTCCGCGCCACTGCCGCCAACGGTTTGCGCCGGGCTTTCAGCGACGGTCAAAACTGCGCAAAGCATGGCAAGCGCGAGGACCGGCAATCTGGGAAAATGCAAGACACGTCTCCTCCGAAGAGACATCCTACATATGCAGACCTATGAATACCATCCCGTGCACAAAACGCCACCATCGGCCTTGCAATTCCAACACCTTACCCAAAACCCATCCCCATTTCCTCCCCACCCCCGCACCCCATGCGAGGCTACACACGCCTTTCGCCAGAACGGATGTTGCGGGACCCCGGATCCCGTGGCGGTGGAAGGCGGTGGTCTTCCGGGCGGGCGTTTCTGGAACGCGCGTCTGGAAAGGATTTGGAATGGATCATCCCGGTCAGGCATTTCCAGGTGAAGTGGCACCACTTCACCGCAGGACAATGCGACAAGAGGGCCGCTGGTCTTCATGGACGCGAAACCGCGCCAGTCGAGGAAAAGCGAACCTCAGACCGATGCCGGACTTTTTGCTGCACCGAGCGCGGCAACCGGCAGACCCGAAGGCTGGAAGGGCAATCCCCTGAGTGGCCATCGGGCAGGACGGGTTCGGCGGCAGGTCGCCGAACGATTACGACCGTCCGATGCGTGTGATCGCACCCTGATCCTGGAGCATCCCGATGCCCGGAAGGCATCGGGACCGGCACCGGCGGGGCGTGGGCGACCATGCCAATTGCCACCCCCTCGTAATCCTCACGGGCAAGGCGCCCGTACGCGCCCCGCATTCCGGCCCATGTGGCGTCCGGAAACAGTGAACCACCTCAGACCGACGGCGAGAAAAATCGCGCGCGGACTTTTGGCCTGCGCAAACCCATCCTTGACCACTCGGAAGTCAGGCGATTACATAGGTATATCTGAATATTTCACCCGGAACCGGCGCAGCTCTGCCGCGTCACGCCGGGCCAGCGAGGAGAAAACGATGACCCGCATGATTGCTCTCATAACAGCGATGTGGCTGCTGCTTGGACCCAACGCCGCTTTTGCCGCAGATGAAAACAAGCAAGTCAACATTCGCCCCGACATCGCCAGCGTCGAAGTTCAAACGCCCGACGGTCCGGTCACCATCGAACGCATTCAGGACACCGAGCACGAGATCACCGGCTATTACGCCCAAACCTCGCGCGCATGTCCACCGTTCTGCATTCAACCGGCAAAGGTCGCCGAGGGCGTCGCCACCATCGGTGAGCTGGAACTGCTCGACATGCTCGCCGAACCCGACGCCATCGTGGTCGACGCCCGCACGGTCGACTGGCACGCCGAGGAAACCATTCCCGGCGCGCTCAACATTCCCTACACTGAAATCGCCGGACGTTTGGATGAACTCGGCTGCACCGGCAGCAGTGGCGCCTGGGACTGCAGCCAAGCCAAAAACGTGGCGCTCTATTGCAACGGCCTGTGGTGCGGCCAGTCCCCCACCGCGATCCGCGCCATGCTGCGCGAAACCTATCCCGCTGATCGCATCTTCTATTATCGCGGCGGCATGCAGGCCTGGAAGATCCTCGGCCTGACCACGGTCGAAGGCGGGCTATGAAGCATTTCGGGCTCAAGTCGATTTGCTTGAGCCCGCCGGGTCCGGCACATTCGGCCTGTCGCGCAGGCAAGGCTCACGCGTCGATGAAGGCGCCAAGCCGGACAACAAGTTTCCGGTCGAATTGCTGATCACGCTCGAACATCCAGCTCAGGGCTTCGGTTGGAGCCCAGCCCTTTTTGTAAGGGCGAACCGATGTCAGAGCATCAAAGACATCGCAGACGGTCGAAATGCGCACCAGCGGACCGATTTCGGATCCCGACAGTCGCGACGGATACCCGCTGCCGTCAAGGGCTTCATGATGATGCAGGCAAATCTCCAGAGCCTCATCCGGAATATTGGGGTGTTTTTGCAGAATTTGCTGGCCGCGCCGCGGATGGCTCTGGATCAGCTTGCGTTCCTCGGCCGTCAGCGGGCCCTGCTTTTGCAGGATATCGTTAGAGATCGTCAGCTTGCCGACATCATGCAGCAAGCCGGAAAGAACCAGCAGCTCGACGGTTTCCCTGTCCAGATCCATGGCCTTGCCCAGTTTGCCCATCAGGATGCCGACGCCCAGCGAATGCTGAAACGTGGTTTCATCCTTTTGCTTGAGCCGGGTAACTTCAAAGTACAAACACGACGTCTCTTTGTCCGCCTTGGTAATTTCCTCCACCACCGGGGCGATGTTGTCCATGTCGAAGGCGCCATCGACCACCATGGTGATCAGCTCCGACTTGATAACCTTGGCCGAACGCGCCATCGTGGCTGCGGCTTCGGCCCGCTTCTCGGCAGGCGAAAGCGGCTCTCTGCCACTCTGCTTCGCCGCTGCAACGGCGGCCTTGGCGCTGTCTGTGCCGAACGCTGTGTTGATCACCACAAACTCGGCCGGACTTTTCAGGATGGCGCCGTAATCATTATCCGATTTGAGCACGAAACGGCGCTTGCCGAAGACCGCCTCGGAACATTCGACTGCTTCGACGAACATGCCTTTTTTTATTTCAGCCTTGGGAATGCGTGTGAGCATCGTGGAACCTCGGTTAAGAATTACATATTCCTAACTTTGAATATACCTTGCGACTGCTTGCAAAAGCGTAAATTTTTCTATTCGCTTGCTGGGCAGGCAGATCAAATTTCAGGCCCATCGCCAATCCGCCCACACGCGTCAAACCAACCCCTATTCATCCGTCACTGGCCGAGTGCCTGTGCGCGCCGCATTCCAGGCCACCATAAGCGGCGCCCGGAGTCAGAACTGCTCCAAACAGTCGGCGAGATTTTCGCGCGCGGGATTTTGGGGTGCGTGAACAGGTGTTGCGGCGGCACGTTGCGCCGGCAGACGTTAATCGTCGATGAGAGCGCCGAGCCGGAGTACAAGTTTCCGGTCGAATAGATGATCCCGCTCGAACATCCAGGCTATGGCATCAGCTACGGCACGGTCACCCTTGCCGCGGCGGGCCGTTGTCAGCTTGTCAAAGGCATCGCACACCGTCGCAATGCGGACCATCAGACCGATTTCCGATCCAGACTTTCCCGACGGATAGCCGCTGCCGTCAAGCGCTTCATGATGATGCAGGCATACCTCGAGAACCTCGGCCGGAATTATGGCGTGCCTTTTCAGCATATGGTGGCCGCGTTGCGGATGACTCCGGAGCAGCTTGCGTTCCACAGCCGTCAGGGGCTCCTGTTTTTGCAGGATGTTTTTCGACAGCGTCAGTTTCCCCACATCATGCAACAGGCCGGAAAGAACCAGCAGTGCGACGGTCTCCGTGTCTAGCTCCAGAGCGGTGCCCAGTTTGCCCATCAGGATGCCCACGGCCAGCGAATGCTGGAACATGGTTTCATCCTTTTGTCGGAACCGGGTAATATCGAAGAACAACGAGGAGGTTTCATCATCCGCCTGGGCAATATCCTCCACCACCTGCGTTATTTTCTCCATGTTCAGCCCGCCACCGATCACAATGCTGATCAGCTCCGACTTGAGAGCCTTGATCGAGCGCGTCAGCGTGGCTGCTGCTTCAGCGCGTTTTTCGGCACGGGTAAGTGGCGGCCTGCCGCTGTGCTGGGTCACTTCCGCGCCGAAGGCGGTGTTGATCACCACAAATTCGGCCGGGCTTTCCAGGATAGCGTCGTAATCATTTCTCGAGTCGAGCAGGAAACGGCGCTTGCCGAAGGCCGCCGCGGAGCATTCGACGGCTTCGACGAACATGCCTCTTTTGATTTCAGCCTTGGGAATGCGTGTGAGCATCGAAGAACCTGGAGCTAATTATTATATACGCCATTGCGAACATGAGCCGCAGCCGTTGCAAAAGCCTAAATATTTTTGCAATTTTTCTTAAAAGAAGGCCAATTCTCCGGCAGTTTGCCTAATCCGCCCCCGTTCACGAAAAAGGCGGACCGATTGGCCCGCCTTGAAAATCACCGCGATGGCGTCGAACCGTTCAGAAAAACGCCTGAATGCCGGTCTGCGCCCGACCAAGAATCAGCGCATGCACGTCGTGCGTGCCTTCATAGGTGTTGACGGTTTCGAGATTCTGCGCGTGGCGCATGACGTGGTATTCGGCCTGAATGCCGTTGCCGCCGTGCATGTCGCGCGACATCCGGGCAATATCCAGCGCCTTGCCGCAATTGTTGCGCTTCATGATCGAGATCATTTCCGGCGCAAACCGGCCATCATCCATCAGCCGGCCAACGCGAAGCGAGCCCTGCAGTCCCAGTGCGATTTCGGTCTGCATGTCGGCGAGCTTCTTCTGGAACAGTTGCGTGCCGGCCAGCGGTTTGCCGAACTGGTGACGGTCAAGTCCATATTGCCGCGCCCGGTGCCAGCAATCTTCAGCTGCACCCATCACACCCCAGGAAATGCCGTAGCGAGCCCGGTTGAGACAGCCGAACGGACCCTTCAGACCCGAGACATTCGGCAGCAGCGCATCTTCACCAACTTCGACATTTTCCATGACTATCTCACCGGTGATCGAGGCGCGCAGCGAAAGCTTGCCTCCGATCTTCGGTGCCGACAGGCCCTTCATGCCCTTTTCCAGCACAAAGCCGCGGATCTCGTTGTCATGCGCTTCGGATTTGGCCCAGACCACGAACACGTCCGCGATCGGCGAATTCGAGATCCACATCTTCGCGCCGTTGAGCACATAACCGCCATCGCTTTTCTTGGCGCGTGTCTTCATGCCGCCCGGATCGGAACCGGCATCGGGCTCGGTCAGGCCGAAACAGCCGACCCATTCGCCGCTTGCAAGTTTCGGCAGATATTTCATCCGCTGTTCTTCGCTGCCGTAAGCCTGGATCGGATACATCACCAGCGACGACTGCACGCTCATCATCGAGCGGTAGCCCGAATCGACCCGCTCGACTTCCCGCGCAACCAGTCCGTAGGAGACGTAACCGGCTTCCGCGCCGCCATACTGTTCCGGAACGGTCACACCAAGCAGTCCGGCTGCGCCCATTTCCGAGAAAATATCACGGTCGGTGGTCTCGTTGAGATAGGCGTCCGTCACCCGCGGCGCGAGCTTGTCAGCCGCAAACGCCGCCGCCGCGTCCGCAATCATCCGCTCTTCCTCAGTCAACTGATCAACAATCAAGAACGGATCGTCCCACTGGAACGAGGACTTCGTGGATTTGGTCGAAACAGCGGGGGACACAGACATCTCAAAAACTCCAGTTTAATCCAGAAAGGCAGCATTTCGCCTTGCTCAAGCCAATAGCACAGCCTCTGGCTCTTCATAACACGGAATGTCCGAGATACTATAGGCTTAAAATATTTTTCGAGACTTGATTCCGCAGACCGGCCACGGCGCTAAACCTGCTCAATAATTTCCCATGACGCAATCACCTCAGGTCCCGCTTCACCTCTGACCGGAAGCGCAAGACGCACCACGGATACGAAATGCCCACCGACCATCCAGCATGTCGTTTCATGATAATCGGGAACTTGACCGGTCAGCGTCTGCTTGAATACCGCAACCACTCTTTTGATGCTGGACAGTGGCACCGATTCAATCAGCGGCCGGTTTTTGACTGGAGCTTTGAACGGCCATTGAACGGCGTTTGCGAAATCAAGCCACATTAGGTTCTTTCCCGAAGCATCCATTCCGATCCGCGCCAGCAGTGGGTACTGCGCGCTCAGGACCGCAAGATCAAACTGTGAGGATGCTGGCAAATCACCCTCACCTTTGTCGAGCCAGAGCGCATGAAGCGCTTCAATTCGCGGATGCGCGTCGCTGGGCAGCCGGAATTCAGACGGAGCGAAATGAGTGTTCATCAGAAAAGTGCCAGTTTCAATGCTGTAATTGCGGCTAACATAGCTTTGAACTCGACAACGATGCGCCTTTGGAGTTTACTTCTCACGCCAACCACTTCACCTTGGGCGCCAAGTTCATGATTAAGACTCTTGCAGAACAGTTTGAAGTCGCCGCCGGGCTGGCGTCCGGAATAAGCCGCTATGCGGCAAATCTAGGCCTCGACGCGGACCCCATCGCACGCGCCTGCGCCCTTGATCCTGATCGTTTCAATAACGTCAACGAACGGATCAGCCTCGACCGGTTGTGCCGCTATATGGAGGCGCTAGCCTTGATCGCTGGCGATGATGTTTTTGGGTTGAAATCGATTTCAGGTTTTGAAAAAGGTGCCTCCGGCCCCTTTGGATACGGACTGATGAACGCCGCCACTGTGCGCGATTTTTTGATGTTTTTCGGCCGGAATGTGAGCAAGGTCAGCGAGACCCGGCTTTGCACATTGGAGATCGGCGCGCGTGTCGCCCATTTTGAATGGACCTATTCGCCGCTAATCCTGCATCGCGATCAATATGTCGATCTCGGCGTTGCCCAGGGATTCAGTATCCTGCGTGTGTTTCTTGGCGATGATATCAATAGAATTCGACTGGAGCTGGAACGCAAGAAACCGATAAATACAAGTTTACACAAACAGTTACTAACTCAAAATGTCACTTTTAATGCTCCGGTCAATGCCATTATCGTACCTGCAGATTGTCTTGGGCGGATCAATCCTGACGCCGACCCCCGGCTGTTTGCTATGATGTCGCAGCAGATGGATGCGATACCACATCGCTCAACCAATGCCAGTGATCCTGTGGCCGCCATACGGTTTCAAGTGTCAGAAAATCTGGCCAGTAACACCCCCACTCTGGCAAGCGAAGCCGAAAGGCTCGGCATGAGCCCACGTACGCTGCAGCGCCGGTTGACAGACGCAGGCACGAGCATGCAGGCTATCGCCGATGAGTGCCGCAGGGAAATGGCAGCGCGACTGCTTTCAGAGACATCCCTCACCCTGTCCAGCATTACATACAAGCTGGGGTTTTCAGCGCCCGCGGCTTTCACACGGTCGGCAATCCGGTGGTTTGGCATGACACCCAGCCAATACCGGCAAGAGAATAAATAGGCCCTGAACGGTCAGCCGGATCATATGCAAAATAATCGATATTTTTGGATTACAAAACTTTACTCGCGCAAGTTTATTGGCGCGTGGCGTGAACGCGGCCTGCCTCAAGGTAGGGCATAACCTCCCCATCACAGAAACAGTATCTGGTGGTCATCGCGGCGAACTTCTGGTTCCGCCGCGATTTCTTTCATTGGTACGGCCGCTGCCTCGCCCGGCAAAAAGGAATACAAAGAATGGACTTCGGTAATGACCATGGGTTCCCCCCCTTATCGGCAATAGAGTTGCACTGCCTGTGCGGATGCGCCGAGGGCCACTCCGATGAACAGATGGGCAAAGAACTCGATCTCACGGTCGCCGAAATTGCCTCAATATTGAATTTCGTCAATTCGAAATTGCGCGTCCCAAACCGCATGGCCGGACTGGCCAAAGCTGGCAGGCTCGGTATTCTCGAACCAATCAGCGCCTAACGAGACAGAAAAACCGCAGCCCATTCGCCTCGGGGGCGGGGTCAGGATATGCGGCGCGGTTTTTCCTGGACGTCAGTCGGAGCCATGCGGGGCGCCGGCTGACGTTTCCCCTCACTACTCCGCCCAGACGCCATACTTCGATGGGCTCTAAAGCCAGGTGTCGTAGTCCGAGACCAGCAGATGGTTCGGCTTTTCATCCTCGATAATTGTCGAAAACCGGCCGATTGACTCGCGGAACACATTGTCCGTCAGATCATCATTGACGGTCGAGACTTCACCGATCAGCACATCGCCACCTTCTCCCCAGAACGCATGCCAGACGCCCGGCATCAGCGTAACGCTCTCGCCGGGATCAAGTTTGAGCAAGCCGCCGGCGGCAAACGTGCGCACAACGCCGTCGGTGTGGACGCAAACCTCGGCCGAAGAATCGATTGATCCATCCGCCGTTGAAGCGAACAGTTCCAGCACCAGCTTGCCGCCGCCACGATTGATGATGTCTTCCGCCTTGATGTTGTGCCGGTGCATCGGTGACAACTGGTCTTTGCGGGAGATCATGATTTTCTCGGCGTAAAGCATGCCCCTACCCTGAGCCAGATCGGCCGCAGAACCATTGCGGACGGTAAACAGGAACAGGCCCAAATCATCGAAATTACCCTGTCCGTAGTCTGTGATGTCCCAACCCAGCCTGTTGGTCCGGATATTCCCGGCGTCTAACGCCGTGCGCGCACGCATTTCCTTCGGGTTCCAATAGGCAAACGGAGGCATGGCATATCCGAAAGAGCGAATAAAACGATCGCTTTCCTCCAGGATCTCGTTGATCTGACTGCGCTCCATCATACCCCCTACAGCCGGAATCGGCTTTCTTGTCGATTGAATTCAGATTTAAAGCCTGGCTCCAGCAGTGGCAATTGCTCCACCGGCACTTTCGGGTTATGCGGGTCAAAACCGACTGTTACAAACGCAACGATCACAGGAACGACAATGAATTTGCACCGCCACCAATCCGGCAAAGCCCCGGAAGATGATGCGCTGGCACTGGAGAGCTTCCTCCCTTATCGCCTGGCGCGTGCAGCGGAGATCGTCAGCCGTCAGTTTGCAACCCTCTACCGCGAACAACACGGCATGACCCGGCCCGAGTGGCGCACACTAGCCACAATCGGTCAGTTCAACCGGATCACAGCCACCGAAATCGGGGCACACTCGTCCATGCACAAGACCAAGGTCAGCCGTGCTCTCCGGGCGCTTGAGCAACGAAAATGGATCACACGCCAGGCAGACAAGACTGATCGCCGCATCGAACATATCGAACTGACCCGAGACGGCCGTCATCACTATCGGGACCTGGTGACACTCGCCCGCAATTACGAAACGCGCCTGATCAGCTTGCTCGGACAGACCGGTGCGGATCAGCTCGAAGCCGGGATCACCACGATCGAAAACAAACTTGAAGGGGCATATGATCCGCAGAAGGACTAACCACCCCACGGCCCATGATGTTCGCCTTCCGCATCAAGTCGCTCAAATCCGTGGGCACCAAAAAAATCACGCTGCGCCTGAATAAGATTGGCGGTGCCCCGTTGCCGCCGGTAGGTATCAAAATAGCCAAGCGCACTGCCAAGCGCCGGAACCGGCAGACCGTTCAACGCTGCTTCAGCCACAATCCGCCGCAGGCATAGATCGGTATCCTCGAGCATCTTTGAGAATGCCGGGGTCAGTATCAGGTTAGGAACTTCGGGATCCTGGGTGAAAGCTGTGGCGATTTCATCAAGAAACCGGGATCTGATAATACATCCCGCCCGCCAGATACGGGCAATCGTTGCCATTGGCAGTTTCCAGCAGAATTCCTCCGAAGCCGCAGCCATCACGGCGAACCCTTGCGCGTAAGCTGCCACCTTGCCGGCAAGCAAAGCTTGTTCAAGGTCATCGACAACCTGTTGGCCATTACGCCGGTCTCGTTGCCCGGGAAGTCCAAAACGTGCCTGAGCCTGGGCCCTTTGCTCGCGCATTGCTGAAAGGCTGCGCGCTGCCACCGCTGCCTCGATCGCGGTCGCTGGCACGCCCATCATCTGGCTTTCGATCACCGACCAACGACCTGTGCCCTTCTGACCGGCCGCATCAACGATGATATCGACAATCGGACGGCCGGTGGCGGCATCATTGATCCTGAGAACTTCGGCTGTAATGTCGATAAGATAGGAATCCAGCGGCCCCGTCGACCAGGTTGAAAACACAGCAGCAATGGTAGAGGCATCCATCGCCAGATGATCGCGCATGACACCGTAAACCTCGGCGATCATCTGCATATCCGCATATTCAATACCGTTGTGGATTGTCTTGACGAAATGTCCGGCACCATTTTCACCAAGCCAGGCCGCACACGGCTCGCCCTTGTATTTGGCCGAAATCGCCGTCAGCACAGGCTCAACCCGTCGCCAAGCTTCCTCGCTGCCGCCGACCATGATCGACGGGCCATTCCGCGCGCCTTCTTCTCCGCCTGAAACGCCCATGCCGATGAAGGTGAGACCTGAGCCTTCGAGATCAGAAAACCGCCGCATCGTGTCGCGAAAATTTGCATTGCCCGCATCAATGATGATGTCATTGGCCTGCAACAGCGGCTGGAGCGCCGCGATCTGCTGATCAACCGGTTCTCCGGCCTTGACCATGATGATAACCGGACGCGGCGGCCGGATGGCCGCTACGAATTCCTCAAGCGTGGCGCAGGCAGTCACCCGGTCGGACAACTCACCGGCACCGGCAGCAAATGCCTCGGTCCGTGAAGTGGTTCTGTTGTAAACAGCGACGTGATAGCCGTTGTCGGCGATGTTAAGGGCCAGGTTGGCGCCCATGACGCCCAATCCGATGACACCTATTTCCGCTTCGGCCATTAAAGCCTCTCCTTTGGATTAACGCCCCGGATCCAAATCTATGCGTATCCAGAGAAACAACCGCCTGCATCTTCACACCTGCCATAGCATTGTGTTCACGCCCGGCCAGACACCACAAACATGTAACGCCAGATAAAACTGTGACCCAAGCCACATCGAGCGGCAAGCTCCACAGCCCACTATCTTTTCAAATTGCCACAGTTTTGATGTGTTGCAGGATTGCCCGCACGAGAGCCTGGCGCAGTCAATCTGGTTTGGGCTTGTCATCACCATCGTCAAGCACCCGCCAGGCAGCACCTTCAAGGTCGTCATACTGACCGCTTTTCATCGACCATAAAAACGCACCCAGCCCCAACGCTCCAAGAAACAGCGCAATCGGGATCAGGTAGATCAAGATACTCATGCTGATGCCTCGAGCCTGGCGCCGGAAACGGCTCCAGCGGAAGTCTGGCCAGATGCCTGCCGGGCAAAGTTTTCAACCTTGGTCTTGCGGCGCAACCTCAACGAATTCAACACCACGAGAATTGACGAGGACGACATGGCGAGTGCCGCGATCAGAGGCGTTGCATGCCCCAGAATGGCAGCAGGAACCGCCACGCAATTGTAGATCACGGCCAGCGCAAAATTCTGCCGGATCAGGTTACCCGCCTTTCTTGAGACGGCAATTGCCAAGGGCACCGCCTCCAGCGAGTCATGTAAAAACACGAAATCCGCAGCCATGCGGCCGACATCAGCAGCACTGGCCGGCGCCATCGACACATATGCCGCCGACAATGCCGGTGCATCATTTAGCCCGTCACCAACCATCAAGGGCTTGCCGCCCGCGTCAGCAAGCGCCTTGACGCGGTCAACCTTGCCGCGAGGCCGAACACCGGCAACAAAATTGGTTACTCCAAGTTCTGTTGCTAGCGCCTTTACAGGTGCCTCACGGTCACCGGACAGAATTTCCGCATCTACGCCAAGCTCGGCCAATCGCGCCACTGCCTGCGCTGCACCGCGCCGCACTTGATCGGAGAACAGGAAGGCATCCAGAAACTGACCATTCCGGGAAAGGATCACCTGGCTGGCGTCAGCAGCGCGCTCAAATCCCTCAGTGTGACCATCAAGCGCAAACGCGCTGCGGCCAAGACGATAGACCGTTCCATCAGGCGAAGTCGCTTTCACCCCGTCGCCAGGAATTTCGACGATATCAAAGTCCGGCAAATCGTCTCTGCCAAGATCAAGCTCAGCAAGTGCTCGGCTCAATGGATGCCGTGATGCACGTGCGATCCGAGCCGCAATCGTCAGATGATCAGGCGCCACGGAGGCCGAATTGATCAGCATGGGCTTGCCCTGTGTCAACGTCCCGGTTTTGTCGAAAACAACGTGGTCGGTCATCGCCATACGTTCCATCGCTGAACCGTCCTTGACCATGATGCCGTTCTCAAACAGCCGTCCCGCAGCGATCACCTGAACCACGGGCACAGCAAGCCCCAGAGCACAGGGACAGGTGATGATCAGCACCGCGACGGCAGTCAGCATCGCCATACGCCAGTCGCCGGAAACCACCATCCAGCCGATGAAGGTGCCGAGCGCCAACAGATGCACCGCGGGCGCGTAAATGGCCGAGGCCCGATCGGCAATGCGCCGGTAGCCTGCCCGGCCGCTCTCGGCCGCTTCCATCATCGACACCATCTCGGCCAGGAACGAGTTCTGCGCGCTGTGCGTTGCTTCCAGCACCAGCGGCCCTGTCAGGTTAAGCGTACCCGCCGGGGCCAACGATCCGGCTTCAACCAGTTGTGGCGCGCTCTCGCCATTGACGACCGCAAAATCCATATCCGACCGGCCCGAGACAATCCTGCCATCGACGGGGATGCGGTCGCCGGGCGCAATCGCCAGCCGCATGCCCGGTTCGATCTCGTCGAGCGCTAGATATTCGCGCCTGCCGTCATCGCGAATGACCATCGCGCCGCGCGGAGACAGTCGCACCAGATTTTGCACCGCCGAGCGGGCTTTTTCGCGCATCATGTGATCAAGCGTCCGCCCGGCCAGCAAAAAGAACAACAGCGTCACTGACGCGTCGAAATAGGCGTGCTCGCCATGGGTGAGCGTTTCATAAAAAGAGATCGCATAGGCCAGGATAACCCCCAGCGAAATCGGCACATCCATATTTGCGCGGCCATGTTTGAGCGCGCCCAAGGCCGAGATGAAGAATATCCGGCCTGAATAGACCAATGCCGGCGCAGCAATCAGCGCCGAAATCCAGTGAAACAGATCCCGTGTCGCCGCTTCCGCCCCGGACCAGACCGAGACAGACAGCAGCATCACATTCATCGAGGCAAATCCCGCCACCGCGAGGGCTTTGAGAAGATCGCGAAACACCGGATCGCCGCTCTCGTCAGCGCCGCCGGGCAGATGCGCCGGATAACCCAATGCGTTGAATTTCTCGCCCAACGCGGTCAGCACCGTCTCGGCGTGATCCCGGTCGTCAAACACCACCGACACCCGGCGGGTCGACAGATTGACCCGGGCGCGATCAACACCCGGCGTCTTGGGGAGTTCCTTTTCCAAAAGCGCAATGCAGGCGCCGCAATGCACACCGGGCACGATCAGGTCGACCTGCCGCAGCCCGTCGCTCAAGACTCTGCTCGACAGCCACATTTCTTCAGGCGACGGCGCTTCCGATTTCAGCGCCTCGAGTTCCGCAGCGCTTTCCGTACCCGCTGCGCAACAACTCACGGCCTGAGGCTCCCATCCGCCTTGACGTGAAACCGGTGTCCCTTCTTGTAGATCATCTCGCCACCGCGGGTGGCGGTCACCGTGGCGATCCATTCGCCTTCCAGCAATTCGCCGGCTGCCCGGTAAACCCCGTCAGGATCGCGCGTCAAAACCATTTCGCGGTCCTGATGCGTGCCAACGGGCCGCCGCAACTGGGCAACAAGGCTGTCGGCAACAGCGGTTTCACCATCAGCGTCTGTTAAGATGATAGACAGCCCATCGACGTCAGAATCCAGATCAATCTGATAGCCGAGGGCAGCAATGGCGCGCGATGCAGCCGCCCTGCCGTTAAACTCCTGGCTGGCCACATAGGTGTTGGGGACAACCAGTCCGCTCCAGGTGGTGACCGCAAACCGCGCCATCACCAGATTGACGGTGATGATGACCCCGAAGAAAGCCACCATCGTCGCCAGCATATGCTTGCCGGTAAATTCCTTCGGCCGGAAAATTGCACGGATCATCTGCATCATTGTGTCTCCGGCGCATGGAAGTTGGCTTTATAGCTATCGCGTTCCGTGCTTGCCCTGTCTTCAGCAATAAACCTAAACGTCGCGCTTTTGGAGGAAATATCCTGCTTCGGTTGCAAAACATTGACCCGGAGTTCGCGCAAACGATCCGGCTCAACCGGGATTGCAAACGAGACACCCGCAGGCTGGTCAATGCCCGGGATCTTCATTGTCGCACCGGGCAGGCCTTCAATCGACAGGAAGATCACACGTGGCTCTGGGATCATATTCAGGATCTTGACCGAATAACCATTGCGGATGTCGCCATTGGATTCCAGCACATACTGCGGATTGCGGTCATGCAGCACATTGACCTCAAGCCGGTCCCGCGACAACAACGCGACGACAAGTCCGATACCGACAGCCGACCACACGCCCATATACAACAGCGACCGCGCACGGAAAACAATGCGCCAGTTGAAATGCTTGACCGCATCGATGAAACCGCCATCAAGGGTACGAGCGCGCCGTGGATCAAGCGCGCCAGTCTCCGGATCCGTGGCAATCGCCATGTTCTCGGCATAATCGGACAAGGTAGCGTAGGAGATCAGTCCCCGCGGCCGGTCGAGCTTGTCCATGATGTTGTCGCAGGCATCGATGCACAGCGCGCAGGTGATGCACTCAAGCTGCTGGCCGTCGCGGATGTCGATGCCCATCGGACAGACCGCGACACAGGCATTGCAATCGACGCAATCCCCCTGCACCAGCCCTTGCGCCGCAGCTTTCTTGGCGTGGCGACCGCGCGGTTCGCCGCGCCAGTCATTATAGGTCACCACCAGGGAATTCTCATCCAGCATGGCTGCCTGGATACGTGGCCATGGACACATGTAGATGCACACCTGCTCGCGCATCAGCCCGCCGAATGTGTAGGTGGTCGCCGTCAAAACCGCCACAGTGATATAGGCGATCGGAGCAGCTTGGCCGGTGAGGAATTCCATCAGCAAGGTCGGGGCGTCGGCAAAATAGAAAATCCACGCACCGCCAGTGGCGACCCCGATGAAGATCCATGTTGCGTGCTTCACAACCCGCTTGAACAGCTTGGAGGCACTCCACGGCGCACTTTCGAGCTTCATCCGCTGATTGCGGTCACCCTCGATGGCCCGTTCAACCACCAGAAACAGATCGACCCAGACCGTCTGCGGACAGGTATAACCACACCATGCGCGGCCGACCGCCGAGGTGATCAGGAACAGCCCGAATCCGGCCATCACCAGCAGCCCCGCAACGAAGAAGAATTCCTGCGGCCAGATTTCGATGAAGAAGAAATAGAAGCGCCGGTTTGCCACGTCGAGCAGCACGGCCTGATCAGGGGCAAACGGCCCGCGATCCCATCGCAGCCAGGGCGTGATGTAATAAATGCCCAGCGTGAGCAGCATCACCAGCCACTTGAAGCGACGGTATGTGCCTTCCGCCCGCTTCGGAAAAATCTTCTTGCGGGCCTCATAGAGCGGCTTGCGCTTCCAGGCGGCATTGACCGCCTCGGCTTCAAGCCGCTCGATCTCTTCCGGTTCTTTTGAAACATCAGGGGACGTCTGTGTATTCATCTCGGGCACCATTGGTTTGAACCGCACCATGCATCCACGACCTCTCATATGCCTTGATCAAGATCAATACGTCACGGCCAGCAGGTGGTGCTGCATGCAGTCGCAGGCGATTTGCCTCCAATAGAAACCGCAAGTCCGGCAAAGCGAATTTCATCTGCGTTTCAGGCAAAAAGTCCAATGCGCTCGACAAACCACCACATTGCGACACAGGCAATCGCCAGCGACATCGGCATGGTAACACGCGTCCGATACCAAGGCTTGTCGGAAAACCAGGCTCCAAACAGCGCATAACACGCAGCGACAACAGCCAACTGCCCCACCTCGACACCAACATTGAAGCCAATCAGCCCGCTGGCGAAATGCGCCGGCGACAGGCCGATTTCCGTCAACACTCCGGCAAAACCGAGGCCGTGCAGCAGACCGAAACCAAACACCACCAACGTCCGCCAGGGACTGAGCTGTTTGGTCACCAAGTTCTCAACTGCGATGAAGACGATCGAGGCGGCAATCAACGGCTCGACAATACTGGCCGGTAGCGAGATCACCCCCAGCATGGCCATCGCAAGCGTCACGGAGTGCGCGACGGTGAAGGCGGTGATCTGGATCAGCAACGGCTTGAGCCGCGGCGACAGCAAGAACAACCCGACCACGAATAGGATATGATCGAGCCCCTTGGGAACGATGTGAGTGAACCCAATGCCGATATAGTCAAGGAACACCTGCTCGGCGCTAACTCTCATGCCACCCTCAACCGGGATTGGTGCGCTGGAATTTCCATTGTCGAGATAGGCTGAATAGCTGTATTCGCCTTGCGCATCCGGTACTCGAATAACGCTTGGGCCAAATGCCGGATCGAACGAAAACACCACGTCCTTTGCATTGGCAGGCAGCGGCCCCGACAGCGACAACCGGCTCAGGCGGGCGAAATCGGTATCGCCGACCGGATCAAGCTCGATCGCGACAACATCGAGCGGGATGGCCTTATCATCAGCCGTCAGCCTGACGCCATCGAGAAACCGCGCCTTGAAGCGCTCGAACTCAGCCGCCAGTTCACTCTCGCTCTTCAGCCGCAACTGGTCGTAGCGCTGCGCATTCGGGCTGTCATCGGTATCGCCGTGTTCCGCGCCGATTTCGGCCAGCGCCGCTTCCAGGATCAAGGACATATCAAGCAGCACCGTGCCATCACCGGCAAACACCAGATCGACAATCGCCGGCCGGATTTCGTGGGCACGCAGGGGTGCAGACGAAGCAGCAATTAGCAGAACGGCAAGAACCAGGCTTGCGAGCACTTGATTTATAGAACGGGAGAACAGATTCATCATCAGAGCCACATTGGAGAACGCATCATGGGACAACCGGCACGCCGCAGAATGGCCCGCAGCACAGTTAGCGCACTAGTTGGAACGATGCTGGCGGTGTGTCCAGTCTCGGCCCATGAATTCTGGATTGAACCACACGATTTTTCAATCAACCCGGACACCGAGATCCAGGCCGATATCCGCGTCGGGCAGGATTTCAAGGGCGACGCATTCCCCTATATCCCGTCGCGGTTTATCGCTTTCAAGCGCTATGACAGTATCGGCGAGACCGATGTTGACGGCGTGACCGGCGATCTTCCGGCTCTGGCGCTGACTCTGCGCGCCGAGGGGCTCAACATTTTCACATACGTCTCCGTTGCCGAGCGGATACGGTTTCAGGACTGGGACAAGTTCGCCGCCTATCTCGACCTCGAAGGCTTGACCACAATTCCCGCCCGCCATGACGCCCGTGGCCTGTCACGCGACGAAGTCAGCGAACTCTACACGAGATGCGCCAAGACACTTGTGGCTGTCGGCGATGCAACAGGCGGTCAGGACCGCGCCACCGGCATGCGCCTTGAACTCGTCGCCAGCCAAAACCCGATGACGCTGGCGCCGGGCGCCGCGATGAGCTTCACGCTGTTGTGGGAAGGCGAACCGCTGGCGGATACGCAAGTGGCGCTTTTTCGACGTGGTGACACAGGCCGCGACGCCACCGCAAAAACCATCACCCGCACCGACGGAAACGGCCAGGCCAGCTTCACTATCCCAGCCCAAGGAACCTATCTGGCAGCAAGCGTGCACATGACCGAAGCCCCCGCCGACCGCAACGCCGACTGGCAAAGCTATTGGGCCTCGCTGACGTTTGGGGTGGAATAAGGCAGGATTGGGCAACGCGTTTCGCGCTCAATGATTTCAGCGGAACAGTTGTTGCTGAGAGCCCTTTTACGACCTGTGCAGGGCTTTGCGCGCCGGTAATTCCGGCCCTGGCGGACTTCTATGTGAGCCGCAGCGAACGGCAGGTCGAGCTTAACATGTCGATGTTTCAAGGCTCAGCGAAGGTCGGCTTTCGTCTTAATGGCACTTGCTGGGGCTGTGGTGTCATTCGCGACGTGTGCGGTCACACCCTAAACAGGGTTGCTTCAACCAAACCAATGGCCTGCTCCAGCTCGCCGCTGACGTCGATTTCGGTCCAGGTCACAGGCCCGGTCCCACGCTTGAGTTGCGCATGCAGCACATCCGCATCCGCATCAGAGGCATCTGCAGTGCGGGTGGAGATACGGCGTTCGAGCGTGGCAGGATCGGAATTCAACCAGATGCCGTCGAACGGGACACCCAAACGGGCGGCAAGCTCACCGAAGGCCCCGCGATCAGCCTCGGCGAGAAAGGTTGCGTCGATGATGACGCTGTGCCCGGCAAGCAAGACCTGCTCTGCCTCGTCCAACAACCGGGCGTAGACATCCCTGTTGGCTTCGGACCGATACGCTTCTTCGGGCAGCCGGTCCAACGGCTCGACACCAAACATCGCTTTGCGCTCCAGATCGCTGCGCAGGTGGACAGCTCCCGGTGAAGACCCCAGGCTCGGAGCGATACGAGCGGCAATCGTGGTCTTGCCCGAGCCGGAGAGCCCTCCGACAGCCACCAGCCTTGGTGCTAAAGGAGTAAGGAAATCTATGGCTTGCTCAAGGTAAGTCTGTGCGTCTCGGGCGATATCGCCGGTGACAGCGCTGGACATGGTTTGCACCGCAACCATGGAGCGGATCGCGGCGCGAATGCTCAAAAAGAGCGGCAAAGTGGCGAGCCCGGTGAAGTCTCGCGATTTCCAAAGATAGCTGTTCTGCAAGACGTTCGCTTGCCCGGTCAGTCCCCGGTGCAGCAGGTCCATCACCAGGAAGGCGAAGTCGTAAAAGATATCGCACGTCCCGAGCCGTTCGTCGAACTCGAGCGCGTCAAAGGCCACCGGCTGCCCCCCGATCATGACAAGGTTTTTCAGATGCAGATCGCTGTGACACCGGCGCACGTACCCTTCGCCGGAACGTTGCGATAGAAGTGAAGCGACGTCGCCGAATGTTCGATCCGTTCGCCTGAAATATTCCGCCAGCTTGTCTTGGTCCAGAATCGATTCCATGCGGGCAAATGCCTCACGCAATTCGTCGATGATCTCGCCAATCAGAACCGCGCCATCGGACGGGCGTTTCTCGGCTGCAGCGTGGAGGCTGGCGATGACGTGGCCCAGCTTTTCGGCAAGATCGTTCGTCAGCTTTCCGGCGTCGGCGATACAGGTCAGTTCGTCCTCGCGGCGAAACCTGTGCATGCGCAGTGCATACTCCACCGGTATCCCCTTGCCGTCCAGGGCCAGCCGACCCGGCCCCTCGCGGGTAATCGTTACCACGCGATCATAGATCGCAGGAGCCGCCGGGGCGTTCAGGGCAAGTTCATGCGCAATAACCTTCCGGCGGGCATCTAGCGTGCTGAAGTCGAGGTAGTTGTATTTGACCGCGCGCTTGATTTTAAACGCCAGATCACCAGCGAGAAACACGTAAGCCGAGTGCGTTGTGATCATTTCAACAGGCGTGTCGACCCCGTACGTTTCCGGATCGCTTAGAAATTTCACAACTTCTGTCTGACCGGTCGGGTCTGAATTCATCGCATTATCGCTCTGGGCATTCGTCACCTCTTGCATAAACAGGCCATCCCCATTTGCGTTTCCTCTTTTCAGCTTGAGTCTGATAGACGCGCTGGTCAAGCCAAGTTTTCCCCGCGCAGCCTCATGGGTGGGCCGCATCGAGGTGGAACCCGCGTAAAGTCCTCTTCAGGGCATGAAATCCTCCGTATTTACCGTCGTTTGGTTGCACTACTCCCGCAACCAACTGCGCGTGCTGACGATGTAGCCGCAGTTCCAATCATTCGGCAAATCCCCGTCGCGCGCCTTCCCGACATTCGGTTTGCAATTTACCTTGGGGTTAAACCCGCGCTTCATGAGGTGTTTGACCGATCTTCTTTCATTGCCTTTTTCAAGGCGCGAAAAAGACGGGCAATCTTCGAATTGGGATCTGGCGGGGTCGCTTGAATGTACCTAACATTCAAGGCGAGAAAATCGCCTCCCGCAACAGCCCAAAAATTGGCGACTAAAAAATGCGTTTCTCATCGCGGGTAAGGGAGCGCCGAAAACAGAAACCTTGCAAGCTTGAGTTTCAGGAATTTGTGAGTTTTGAAACGCGATTCCCGGAAGGCGGCCCCTAGCTCTGGCATGCGAACAATGCGTTGTAATTGCCCGTGTAACCCGCGTTATCCCTCTCGTCCGGGTTCGTCCGGATCGCTGGAGAACAGTGCGATCTTGTTGCCTTGAGGGTCGCGAAGGTAGCCAACATAAAAATGAGGTCCATACGAGTCACGAAAGCCGGGCTGGCCCTCGTCAAAGCCGCCTGCGGCAAGCGCGGCGGAGTGGAGGTCACGAACCTGCTTTTGACTGCGAGCCTCAAATGCGATCATGGCACCGTTCCCTGCCGATGCCGGATGTCCATCGAAAGTTGGTTTAACGTAGAAATCCGGCAGAGCGGCAGACTGCCCCGGTTGTACGGGCAGCGCGTAGCTTAGGCCCTCAGGCCCCTCCTCCAGCCCGTAATCAAGGGCTGGCAGGAACGCAGAGTAAAACAGTTTCGCGCGAGAGATGTCATCAGCACCGACGGTGACGTAGGCAATCATACTGCGTGTTCCTTTCCGGAAGCTTGGTTATTGCAATGCGTTTACTGCATTATGATCGACCAACACACTATTCGGCTCAATAATCGCTACACCGAACGACGCATGATCGACCATTTAGGCATGTTGCGGCTAAGGGCCGAAAGTAGTCATTCGTTCGCTGGCACAATCACACCGAAAGCGACCGTTTGTTGAACGGCTCCCCCAAAGCCGACATTGGTGCAATAGCAGCGAAAGCTCACTTTGTCCGCAGAGCGGCCGCTTGTACGGCGCAGAAAATATAAGTTTTAACACAATCGATCCGCTGTCGACGCCTACCGTGTTACCCATAAAAAAGCCCGCCGGACGATCTATCCGGCGGGCTTTTTTCGCAATTGGCAGGATCCCGGGAAACCCGGTCCAGTCTTACTGACCACCGCCAAGCGTGTGGACGAAAACGGCAAGTTGCTTGATCGTCGGTTCGCCGAGGCGATCGACCCAGGCTGGCATGACGCCGTGCTTGGGAGCGCGCACCTGCGCAACGATCTGCGCTTCGGTCGAGCCCTTGAGCCAGATGCCGTCTGACAGACGTGGTGCACCAAAATCGATCACGCCTTCAGCATTGTCGCCATGGCAAGCTGCGCAGTTTTCTGCGTAAACTTCCTGGCCGGGGCCAACCAGAGCCACATCAGATGGGGTGCTGCTCAGGCTGACGACATAGGCAGCCACCTCATTGATCTGCTCGGGCTCGAGCATATCGGCAAAGGCCGGCATTTCGGAAATGTGGGTATCATCATCGGCCTCATAGCGAATGCCGTGAGCGATGGTCTGGTAGATCTGGTCAATCGACCCGCCCCACATCCAGTCATCATCATTGAGGTTGGGATAACCTGCCGATCCGGCAGCCCCCGACCCGTGGCACTGGGCACAATTGACCTTGAAGGCGGACGACCCGCCGGCAATGGCGAACTGCAGCAGCTCCTGGTCGCCGGCAATCTCCCCGACCGGGGTTGCGGCGATCTTTTCGAGCAACACGCCCTGCGCGGCTTTGGCATCCGCCAGTTCCGCAACCACGTCGGCGCGGCTTGAATAGCCGAGCAGTCCGGGGGTCGCCCCCTTGATCAGCGGAATTGCCGGATAGGCGATTGCATAGCCGATGGCCCAGATGATGCAGAGATAGAAGGTCCATAGCCACCAGCGCGGCATGGGATTGTTCAATTCCCGGATTCCATCCCACTCATGACCAGTGGTCTCGACGCCAGTAACCTCATCAATGTGTTTCTCGGACATGTCTCAGTCCTCCTTCAACGGGATTTGCGCTGCATCATCCGCGGCTTTTTTGGCGCCAGGGCGGAGCAGGAAGAGCACCATGCCAACGAAGACAACGAACAAGAAGACAAGTCCCCAGCTGTCGGCGAAATGGCGCATTGCTGTATAGGTTTCCATGACTGAGCCCCCTTACCGGTAACCGGATGCTTCGTCGTAGGTCGAGAAATCGACCAACGTGCCAAGCATCTGCAGATAGGACACAAGCGCGTCCATCTCGGTAACCACAGCCGGGTCGCCATCGAAATCGCCCAGCTTGGCCTTCGGATAGCGCTCCTCAATGCCCGAGGTATCAGCCTCGGGATCGGATTGAGCCATCAGGTCGGCCTTGGCATTGGCGATCATGTCTTCGGTGTAAGGCACACCGACCGCAAGGTTTGCTTGCAGATCGGCCGTGACATTGGCCACCTTGAGCGGCGTCGTCTTCAGGAACGAGTAGCTTGGCATGATCGATTCAGGCACCACCGAGCGGGGCTCGGTCAGGTGCTCGACATGCCATTCGTTCGAGTAGCGATTGCCGACGCGGGCGAGGTCTGGCCCCGTCCGCTTCGATCCCCACTGGAACGGATGGTCGTACATCGATTCCGCCGCAAGGCTGTAATGGCCGTAGCGTTCGACCTCGTCCCGGAAGGGACGGATCATCTGGCTGTGGCAAGTGTAGCAGCCTTCGCGGATATAGATGTTGCGACCGGCCAGTTCCAGCGGCGAATAAGGACGCATACCCTCCACTTTCTCGATTGTGTTCTCGAGATAGAAGAGCGGTGCGATCTCGACAATGCCGCCGATGGAGACCACCACAAGCGAGCCGACCATAAGCAACGTCGCATTGCGCTCGATGATACCGTGTTTATCTAACAGTGACATGGTTGTGTCTCCTATTCTGCCGGCTGCATGGCGGGTTCGCTGCCCGGAATCGGGACCTCGTCCCGCTCATAACCGCGGATGGTCATAAGCACGTTCCATCCCATGATGATGCCGCCAGCGAGATACATCAGGCCACCGATGGCACGCAGCAGATAGTAGGGGAACATTGCCGCCACAGATTCGGCGAAGGAATACACCAGGAAGCCCTGATCATTGTATTCGCGCCACATCAGGCCCTGCTGGATACCGGCAACCCACAGAACCGCTGCGTAGACAACGATGCCGAGCGTGGCCAGCCAGAAGTGCCAGTTGACCAGACGCATGGAGTAGAGCCGCGGACGGTTCCACAGCTTCGGCACCAGATAGTAGATCGCGCCAAACGTGATCATGCCAACCCAGCCCAGAGCACCGGAGTGAACGTGACCAATGGTCCAGTCTGTGTAATGGCTCAGCGAGTTGACCGCCTTGATCGACATCATCGGACCTTCAAAGGTCGACATGCCGTAGAAGGCCACCGCAATCACCATCATACGGATAATCGGATCGGTGCGGATCTTGTCCCAGGCGCCCGAGAGCGTCATCAGACCGTTGATCATACCGCCCCAGGAGGGCATCCACAGCATGATCGAGAACACCATACCAAGCGTCTGCGCCCAGTCAGGCAAAGCCGTGTAGTGCAGATGGTGTGGACCAGCCCAGATATAGAGGAAGATCAGCGACCAGAAATGGATGATCGACAGCCGGTAGGAGAACACCGGACGGCCGGACTGCTTGGGGATGAAATAGTACATCATGCCCAGGAAGCCGGCGGTGAGGAAGAACCCGACCGCGTTATGGCCATACCACCATTGCGTCAGTGCATCCTGCACTCCGGCAAACAGCGAGTAGCTCTTGACGCCGAGGAACGACACCGGCATCGCCAGATTGTTGACGATGTGCAGCATGGCGATGGTGACGATGAAAGCAAGGTAGAACCAGTTCGCCACATAGATGTGGGGTTCCTTGCGCTTGAACAGCGTCCCCATGAAGACCACCAGATAGGCCACCCAGACAAGGGTCAGCCAGAGATCGACATACCACTCGGGTTCTGCGTATTCGCGCGCCTGGGTGATGCCCAGCAGATAGCCAGTCGCCGCCATGACGATGAACAGCTGATAGCCCCAGAACACGAACCAGGCCAGATCGCCGCCAAACAACCGGGCGCGGCAGGTACGCTGGACCACGTAGAACGACGTTGCGATCAGTGCGTTGCCGCCGAAAGCGAAAACCACCGCCGAAGTGTGCAGCGGACGTGTACGGCCAAAATTGAACCAAGGCTCAATGTTGAGATCCGGAAAGGCCAGCTGGAAGGCGACAATGACGCCGACCAGGAACCCGACGATACCCCAGATGGTGGTGGCGAGGATGCCGTATCGCACCACCTCGTCAAAATAGCCGGATTTGTCGTCGGCGGATTCGCCGGTCTCCGGTGAGAATTTGATTCGCCGCAGCAACAGCACGGTTCCGACCAGAAGCACGAAGAACAAGACCCACATATGAGCCTGGAACTGATCGTCCTTCGCGAAAGCCACGCCGAGCAACGCCAGGAAGGCGCCTATGCCCACGGCGATTGTTTCGAATGCGTATTTCATCGTTGGTATCCCCCAAGGGTATCAAAATAAAGCCGAGCAAACTCCGCTGCGCCTGCCCCCTTTAGACAAGCTGCAAGCCTCTGCCAAGCTACCGCACAATTCGCAGACGCGACGTGATTCCGCATTGATCCAAGTCAAAGACGTCATGCAATATCGACCATAGTCTCTACATACAGAGGGAAAAAACAGCGAACAAAAAACGCTCTTTGACCGGGATGAACACCTCATGACAGATAACGCCACCATCAAGCTAGCGTTGGGCGAGGATCCGATTTCCGCCTTGCGCAAGGCGCACAAGGAACAATTACTGCTGTGTGACCGACTTGAAGAGATCGCGGATTCTCTCCCCGATGGCATCAATCGCCAGAAATGCATGTATGCGGCCCGTGCTCTTGGCCCGATGATCAGAGGTGTCCATCGTTTTGAGGAAGACGTGGTGTTCCCGTTGATCGCGGACAGACTCAAGGATGATGAGAAAATCGAAACGACGCTCAACCGCCTACGATTTGAACATTGCGAAGACGAATGTTTCGCCGAGGAACTGACCGAAGCGCTGCACACACTGGGAAGCGGAAGTCCGGATATCAATATCGAGGCCATCGGCTACATGCTGCGCGGTTTTTTCGAAGCCATGCGACGCCACATCGCCTTTGAAAACGAAATACTCCTGCCGATGGGCGGCTCGATTTCAGACAACACTGACACGAATGATGCGCACAATAACCATTGACGCTGGAGCTTGAGCTACGCCCGCACATCGAGAACGCTGAACCGGCGTCTATACTCGACAGCTGTCAGACCGGTGATCGACCGGAACACCCGGCCAAAAGCCGAAATGTCCTGGTAGCCCACCGCCCAGCCCACTGCACTGACCGAATCACGGGTTCTTTCGAGCAATCCACGGGCCTTTTCGACCCGCAACGCCTGCACATAGGCATTCGGACTTGATCCCGTTGCAGCCTTGAACCGGCGCAGGAAAGTACGCCCGGACAGCTTGGTCCGTCCCGCCAGCGCATCCACGCTCAAATCGTTCTGAACATGGCCTTCCATCCAGAGCTGCAACGCAAGAATGTCCTCGTCGCCATGGTTCAGGTTGGGCCTGAAACTGCGATAATTCCGCTGCTCGCGCTTGCCGGGATCAATCAACAGATGCCGGGCAGTGCCGCTGAGCACATCGACGCCCTGCCAGCGCTCGACGAAAAACATCCCCAGATCGACCCAGGCCATCATTCCACCGGCTGTGACGATGTCGTTGTCGTCGATCAGCAGATGCTCGGGCTGTAGATCCGCTTCCGGAAACGTCGCACGGACCTCGTCCTCAAGCGCCCAGTGCGTTGTCACCGGACGTGACGCCAGCAGACCGGCATGGCCGAGCCAGAACAATCCGGCGCAGACCGACGCGGTCAGTGTCCCTGCCCCGTGCCGTTCGCGAATCCAGGCATGTAGATCCCGGTCTTCCTCGCCTCGGGCGCCGCTTCTGTTCGGTGGCAGGATCACGGCGTCATAAACCACCGAACGCGGCGGCAATTGCCCCGGCCTGACCGTCTGGACATCGATAACGACGCCATCCTGCCGTCTGCTGATTTGGTTGGCCGTATCGAGCAAATCCGCAAGCCCCAGCACGGCGGCCTCCTGGGCACCCGGATAGGCGATAATGGCAAGTGACCGGTCCGGCATCACCATTGTGGCGTATTTCGCATAATCTTTGTCATATTCGCCAATTTATCGATTCCGCCGCCATCTGTAAATCTGGATCACCTATTCAAGGAGAGCCAAAATGACTGATACAGCCCTTATCCTCGTCGACATTCAGAATGACTATTTTGATGGCGGCCGCTGGACACTGAACAAGATGGACGAGGCCAGCGACAACGCGGCCAAAGTTCTGGCCCATGCCCGCAAGGCCGGCAACATGATCGTCCATATCCACCATGAAATCCCGTCCGATGCCGCGCCATTTTTCAAACCGGGCAGCACGGGCGCCGAAATCCACGCGAAAGTGGCGCCGCAAGCCGGAGAAGAGGTGATCCTCAAGCACAAGCCGAACAGTTTCCTCAACACCTGCCTGCAGGATACCCTCTCCTCACGCGGCATTACCAATGTGGTCATAGTCGGCGCGATGAGCCAGATGTGCGTCGACGCCACCACCCGCGCGGCATCCGACCTAGGCTACAAAGTGTCCGTGGTGCATGACGCCTGCGCTGCGCGGGACGCCGAGTTTGACGGTGTTGCCGTGCCTGCAGCCCAGGTCCATGCCGCATTCATGAGCGGGCTTTCGGGCACATATGCGACAGTCGTTGATTGCAAGGGTTTTCTCGCCGCGTCCTGAACCCAATTGCTGATTCGAATGCGGAACGGCAACGGCCAAGCCCTTTTTTGAATTTCGATGTCATTGTCTGTCACAACCAGCAACCGGCCTGTGGACAACGAGGACAATGGGAACAAAATGGGTGCTTGGCCGATTCGCGTCGATTGCGCGCTGACTCTGCCGCCCAGCCCGGCTATGCCTGACGATTGCCCGCATCGGACGAGGATTGAATACACAATGAATGACGCCGCCCGCAAAATTGAGCCTATTCCAGCCAGAGCCGAGAAAACCCCGCTGTTTCGCGAGGCTCCTTCAAACATCGAGGCCGAACAGGCGCTTCTGGGCGCGATGCTCGTCAACAATGATGCATTTTACCGGGTTTCCGACTTCCTCAAGCCGGAACACTTCCAGGAACAGCTTCACCGCAAGATCTACGAAGTCGGCGGCGACATCATCCGGATGGGCAAAACCGCAAACCCGGTAACCATCAAGACCTTCCTGCCCACCGACGCCAAGGTGGGTGACATGACGCTGGCGCAATATCTGGCGCGCCTGGCCACCGAAGCCGTGACCATCATCAATGCGGAGGATTATGGTCGCGCGATTTATGATCTGGCGCTCAGGCGTTCGCTGATCTCCATTGGCGAAGACATGGTCAACATTGCCTTTGACGCGCCGCTGGACATGCCGCCCGGCACCCAGATCGAGGACGCAGAACGGCGCCTGTTCGAACTGGCCGAAACCGGCCGTTACGATGGCGGCTTCCAGTCCTTCAACGACGCCGTGTCACTGGCCATCGACATGGCAGGCGCTGCCTATCAGCGCGATGGCGGATTGTCCGGCGTTTCCACCGGCATATCCTCACTAGATGCCCGCATGGGCGGATTGCAGCATTCCGACTTGATCGTGCTTGCCGGACGTCCGGGCATGGGCAAAACCTCGCTAGCCACCAACATCGCCTTCAACATCGCACAGGCCTATGAAGGCGAGGTGCAGGCCGATGGCTCGATGAAGGCCAAGAATGGCGGCGTTGTCGGCTTCTATTCGCTCGAAATGTCAGCTGAACAGCTCGCAACCCGTATTATCTCGGAGCAGACCGAAATCTCGTCCTCCAAGATCCGCCGTGGTGAAATTTCCGAGGCGGATTTCGAGAAGCTGGTCGGCTGCTCGCAGATGATGCAGAAAATCCCGCTCTATATTGACCAGACCGGTGGTATTTCCATCGCGCAATTGTCAGCCCGCGCTCGCCGCCTCAAACGCCAGCGCGGCCTCGATGTGCTGGTGATCGACTACATCCAGCTGATGACCGGCTCGGGTAAATCCAGCGACAACCGGGTCCAGGAAATCACCCAGATCACCACCGGCCTGAAGGCACTCGGCAAGGAACTCAATGTTCCGATCATCGCTCTGTCCCAGCTCTCGCGTCAGGTTGAAAGCCGCGAGGACAAGCGACCGCAGCTCTCCGACTTGCGTGAATCAGGCTCGATCGAGCAGGACGCCGACGTTGTGCTGTTCGTGTTCCGTGAGGAATATTACGTCAAGAACGGCGAACCGCGCCGGGCACAAGACGAAATTGCCGCCGACATCAAAACGCCTGAATATCTCGCCTGGGAAGAAAAGATGCTGAAGGTCAAAGGCACCGCCGATGTCATCATCGCCAAGCAGCGCCACGGCCCGACCGGCACAGTGCAACTGGGCTTCACTGCGGAATTCACCCGGTTTGCCGATCTGGCCGACAATTCCTACAACCAGTTTGTCCACGACGAATAGGATCGGGGCTTGACGTCATCCGCGAGCACATTTGAACATGGTTCCCCGTCCGCAGCTACAACGCGTCTGACCATTGATCTGGGCGCACTTGCTGGGAACTGGCGCAAGATGCGCGACCTGTCCGGCAACGCCCGCTGCGGCGCCGCAGTCAAGGCCAATGCCTACGGCACCGGAGCCGATCAGGTTGCGCCGAGATTGGCGCGTGAAGGTTGCCGCGATTTCTTTGTCGCGGACGCCAACGAGGGTTCAGCCCTGCGGCCACTTCTGCCTGATGCGCGCATCTATGTGTTGAACGGCGTTTTCGAAGGTTCGTTCGCGCAAACGCTGGCGCATGATCTGATTCCGATCATAAATTCGCCGGAACAAGCCGCCTTCTGGTGCGGGAATTCGGATGGACGCGCCTACGCCTTGCATGTCGATACCGGCATGAACCGGATGGGACTGACGCCGGAACAAGCAGCGGCCCATTCGCAAAGCAGCGCGCCGCAGCCCCGCCTGGTGATGAGCCATTTCGCTTGCGCCGATGATCCCGATCATCCGCTGAATACACACCAAATCAAGCTGTTCGAAGGCATCAAGTCCTGCTTTCCCGGGATTGAGGCAAGTCTCGCCAATTCCAGCGGCATTTTTCTTGGGACAGCGGCCCATCACGACCTGACGCGCCCGGGCATTGCACTCTATGGCGGCGAGCCGGTCTCCGGCGCACTCAACCGGATGCGCACAGTTGTGACGGCCCAAACACGCGTGCTTGTCATCCGGGATGCAAAAGCCGGCGAGACAGTAAGCTATGGTGGCGCACACAAGCTTGCGCGCGACAGCCGGATCGCGGTCTGCGGCGTGGGCTACGCCGACGGGTTCCATCGCTCGGCCTCGGGCGCTGGCGTACCGATGCGCTCCTGCGTTCAGCAGGGCGCGTATGGCGCGGTCAACGGTGTGCGCATTCCGGTGATCGGCAAAATCACCATGGATCTGACCATGTTCGATATGACTGACCTCACCGACGCCGCAGTGAGCGCAGGAGACTGGATCGAGCTTCTGGGGCCGTCCATTCAGCTGGAGGAGGCAGCAAACGCTGCTGGCACAATCAGCTATGAATTGCTGACCAGTCTCGGCCATCGCCATGTTCGCAGCCATGCGGACTGAACAGAGATCGAATTGATAAGCTCACGGATGAGCGCTGCACTCACGTGATCTCTGATGAAAACCGGGACGTGCGAGAAGTCCGGCCAACGCGCGCGCGATAGGCGGGACACTCCATTATTTGCCGCGACCGAATATCGATAAACAGAACAAACAGTGGACAAACCATCATCTTCCTGACAAACCGGCGACAGCAATAAAGGGATCCTAGTCTTGGCCAAAGCCCGCGTTCAATTCATCTGTCAGTCCTGTGGCACAGTGCATACACGCTGGGCCGGAAAGTGCGACGGCTGCGGCGAATGGAACACCATTGTCGAGGATGACCCGGCCGGTGGCGTTGGCGGCGGGCCTGGAGCCGCTGCCCGCAAAGGCCGCGCTGTGGCGTTGGCGAGCCTTTCCGGCGAAATCGAGGAAGCGCCGCGTATATCCACACGGATCAACGAACTGGATTTGGTGACCGGCGGCGGCTTTGTGCGCGGATCAGCGGTTCTGGTCGGCGGCGACCCCGGCATCGGCAAATCGACGCTTCTGATGCAGGCCGCAGCGGCGCTGGCCCGGCAAGGCCACCGGGTGATCTATGTCTCCGGCGAAGAAGCGGTCGCCCAGGTACGGCTCAGGGCGCAGCGGCTGGGTGCGGCCGACTCAGGCGTGCTCTTAGCCGCAGAAACCAATGTCGAGGACATCCTCGCCACTCTTGCCGACGGAAAGCGTCCAGATTTCGTCATTATTGATTCGATTCAGACCTTGTGGAGCGATCTCGCCGGCTCGGCGCCGGGCACGGTTACCCAGGTCCGCACCGGCGTGCACGCCATGGTGCGTTATGCCAAGCAGACCGGAGCCGCCATGGTTCTTGTCGGTCATGTCACCAAGGACGGACAGATCGCCGGGCCGCGCGTCGTTGAACATATGGTCGATGCGGTGCTGTATTTCGAAGGCGACCGAGGCCATCACTACCGCATCCTCCGCACGGTGAAGAATCGCTTTGGCGCGACCGACGAAATCGGCGTGTTCGAAATGTCCGACAAGGGCCTGCGCGAAGTTGCCAATCCGTCCGAGCTGTTTTTGGGCGAACGCAATGCCAAATCGCCCGGAGCCGCTGTTTTCGCCGGTATCGAGGGCACCAGGCCTGTATTGGTCGAGGTTCAGGCGCTGGTCGCGCCCTCAAGTCTTGGAACACCGCGCCGCGCCGTGATCGGCTGGGATTCGTCGCGGCTGGCGATGATCATCGCCGTGCTTGAAGCCCATTGCGGGGTTCGGCTTGGCAGCCACGATATCTACCTCAACATTGCCGGTGGCTACCGGATCTCCGAACCCGCAGCCGACCTCGCAGTGGCCGCAGCTCTGGTTTCCTCCCTCGCCGGGCTTGCCCTTCCCGCCGATTGCGTCTATTTCGGCGAAGTAAGCCTGTCAGGGGCCATTCGGCCAGTGGCGCAAACCGGTTTGCGGCTTAAGGAAGCCGAAAAACTGGGCTTCGCCAATGCGGTGTTGCCATCGGGATCAGCCGACCTGCCATCCAAATCGGGCGCGGGTCTGGCCCAGATGGAATCATTGGCGGATCTGGTTGCGCGTATTGCCGGGTCAAAAGGCGCTCTTTTGACCGGGAGTGACGAGGACGAAAACTGAATTCAGCCCACCGGCCGCCAATTGCGCCGACAGTGGGCAGAGCCTGAACGGAACGCGATTTCATGCCTATTACCCTACTTGACGGCATCCTGCTTGGCATCACGCTGTTTTCTGCGGTGCTTGCCATGGTTCGTGGATTTTCGCGCGAGGTGCTGGCCGTCGCGTCCTGGATCGCGGCTGCTGCCGCGGCCTATTTCCTCTATCCTTTGCTCACTCCATTGGCGCTGAAATACACAGCCTCCGACAAGATCGCAATGATCGGTTCCGCAGCGGTAGTGTTCCTGGTCGCGTTGATTGTTGTGTCCTACATCACCATGCGCATTGCTGATTTCATCATCGACAGCCGCATCGGCGCGCTCGACCGCACCCTCGGGTTTGTCTTTGGCGCAGCGCGCGGCGTGCTTCTGGTTGTTGTCGCCATGCTGTTTTTCGACTGGCTTGTGGCTGCGCCGAAACAGCCTGAATGGGTGACAACTGCGAAATCCAAGCCGATGCTCGACTCGTTGGGTGTGAAACTGGTCAACATGTTGCCAGATAACGCCGATGCAACGATCCTCGAGCGTTTACGCGGTGATGACACGGAAGAGCCTGCGGCCGACGCGGCTCCAGCCACCAGCGGATGACTGATCCCGGTCGGGATCAATCCGACCGGTTTATTTGAAGGGTTCGACGCCGATGACAGACACGGGCTTGAAACCGGTCGACAATGAAGCCGACGACTTCCATGACGAATGCGGTGTGTTCGGAATTTTCGGAAAGCCCGAGGCCGCCGCTGTTGTGACCTTGGGACTGCACGCACTCCAGCATCGCGGCCAGGAAGCTGCCGGCATCGTTGCTTTCGACGGCCAGCAATTTTCGGTTGAACGCCATGTCGGCCTGATCGGTGACACCTTCACCAAACGCTCGGTCATGGACCGGCTGCCCGGCGACCGCGCCATCGGCCACACCCGTTATTCCACCACCGGTGGCGAAGGCCTGCGCAACATCCAGCCGTTCTTCGCCGAATTTTACGGCGGCGGCTTTGCCATTGCGCACAACGGTAACATCACCAATGCCCTCACCGTGCAGCGCGAATTGCAAAAGCGCGGCTCGATCTTCTCGTCGACATCGGACACCGAGGTTATCCTGCATCTGATCGCCACCAGCGAGAAGGACCGGATCGTTCCGAAATTCATCGATGCGCTCTCGCGGATCGAAGGTGCCTATTCGTTCGTGGGCCTGTCTGAGAAGAAAATGATCGGCGCCCGCGATCCGCTCGGTATCCGGCCGTTGTGTATTGGCGATCTCGACGGCGCCTATGTTCTGGCATCGGAAACCTGCGCGCTCGACATTATCGGCGCCCGCTTCGTCCGCGAAGTCCAGCCCGGCGAGGTTGTGGTCATCACCGGCAAGGGCATAGAGAGCCATTTCCCGTTTGAGAAGCAGTCGCCACGCCTGTGCATTTTTGAATATGTCTATTTCGCCCGTCCGGACTCGACCATTGACGACCGGAACGTTTACGAGGCGCGCAAGAGGATCGGTGAAGAACTGGCCAAGGAATGCCCGGTCGATGCCGATGTCATCATTCCGGTTCCTGATTCGGGCACACCGGCGGCCATCGGCTTTGCCCAGCAGGCGGGCCTGCCTTTTGAACTCGGCATCATTCGCAACCATTATGTCGGCCGCACCTTCATCGCACCGTCCTCGGCAATCCGCCACATGGGCGTCAAGCTCAAGCTCAATCCCAACAGGAACATGATTGAGGGCAAACGCGTCGTGCTGGTCGACGATTCGATCGTCCGCGGCACCACAAGCCAGAAGATTGTTAAGCTGGTACGCGAAGCCGGCGCGCGGGAGGTGCATATGCGCATCGCCTCTCCGCCGACCGTATCCTCCTGCTTCTACGGCGTCGACACACCGGAAAAATCCAAGCTTCTTGCTTCGCGCATGTCTGTAGAGGCCATGGCCGATTTCATCCGGGTAGACAGCCTCGGCTTTGTCTCTATCGACGGTCTTTACCGCGCTGTGCGCGAGCCGGGCCGCAATGCGGAATGTCCGCAGTTCTGCGATGCCTGCTTTACCGGCGATTACCCGACGACGCTCACTGATCAGGAAGATCAAGGCAATGTGCGCAGCCTTTCGCTGTTGGCCAACAACGGATAGATTTCAGCATGACTTCTCTTCAAGGACGTATCGCGCTCGTCACCGGCGCTTCCCGCGGCATTGGCTACTGGACCGCGCTGGCGCTTGCCAAACAGGGCGCGCACGTGATTGCCGTGGCCCGCACCACCGGCGGCCTTGAAGAACTCGATGATGCCATCCAGGCGACAGGCGGCAGCGCCACACTGGTGCCGATGGACCTGACCGATATGCCCGCCATCGACCGTCTAGGCGGCGCCATCAGTGAGCGCTGGGGCAAGCTTGACATTCTCGTCGCCAATGCCGGCGTGCTCGGAACCATCTCTCCCGTCAGTCATGTCGAGGCAAAGGTGTTTGACAAGGTGATGGCGGTCAACGTCACCGCCACCTGGCGGGTAATCCGTTCCGTCGAGCCTCTGTTGATCAAGTCCGACGCCGGCCGGGCGCTGATCCTTTCGTCCGGGGTCGCCCATTCCGCACGTGCCTTCTGGGGCCCTTACGCGGCATCGAAAGCGGCAGTTGAGACGCTGGCCCGGGTCTGGGCCGCGGAAACCGAGAAAACCGCGCTCAAAGTCAATTCCGTTGATCCCGGTGCAACCCGCACAGCAATGCGGGCCCAGGCGATGCCAGGCGAAAATCCCGATACATTGCCCCATCCGTCCGAAGTCGCCGCAAAACTGATCCCGCTCTGCGCGCCCGAATCCAGCGAGACCGGCAAACTGTTCCGCGTCGCTGAAAACCGCTTCTTCGATTATCGGCTGCCTGAATAGCCACACCCTCCGCCCTGGCGAACCATCAAACCGGTTCCCTTCCCGCAAAATCAGTTCTAGGCTTCCCATCTGGTGTTTTGGACTGGTTCAGGCAAAATGATTGTCTGGACCGACCGAGCATGGAGGAGGCCGCTAATGGCGGGTTTGGCGGCAACGCTGATTATCATTGCGCTTGGGGCTGGTTTACTGGCAGCTCTTAAAATTGCACGTCAACGCAACTGCGGGCTTGCTCAGGCCATCGCGCTGATAAAATTGCGGACGCTTTTCCGCCTCCGCCGGCCCGATCTGACGACCCCCTCCCCTACCCCTGACAAGCCGGTTGTCCACGTCTATTCGCGTCAGTCAGGTCTTGACGCAGCAGTGCTATGGTCGGTGCTTGACCGCAATTGTCTGCATGTTTTGCACGAAGACGATCAGCGCTCGTTCGTCCTTTTTGGCATGCGCCTGTTTGCCCGCACCGTGCATGCAGGGGATTCCTCCGCCATAGAAGCGGCACTGGCTTCCGGGCGCTCGGTCACCATTCCATGCTCCCCCGATGTCGAGCCTGCCACAGACACTCTGGCCGCCTACAAGAGCTTGGCCACACTTGCGCGCAAGCACGGCTCTGCACTGCGCGCGCTGCATGTGCGAGGATCGCGTTTCTCGATCTGGTCGGCTAACCCGCGATCCAAGGCACCGCGCCATTTGTTACCGCGCTTAACCCTGGCGCAATCGAATCTTCTCGATCTTGACGATATCAGCCCCGCGGCCAATGGCGCGATTGCCCCGCGCGATGAAGATCGGGTGCATGATCTGTTGGCAGTGGCGCGGTTTGCCAGCAACGATCTCGGGCGCGGCCTGTTTCTCGCATTCCGCGATGCATGCGACACCTATGGCAAGGCCGGAGCGGTGCTGGAAGATGCGCTCGGCGGCAAACTTACCTACAAGCGGGTATTGATCGGCGCTCGTGTGCTCGGCGCCCGGTTCGAGAAAATGAGCCAGCCTGGCGAAGCGCTGGGCATTTTACTGCCCAATACCAACGCGGTCATTGTGACCTTTTTCGCGCTTCAGTCCGCAGGACGCGTGGCTGCAATGCTCAACTACACCGCAGGTCCCGCAGCCCTTGTCTCGGCGCTGTCGACCGGCAAGATCCGTACCGTGCTGGCCAGTCGCGCCTTTGTCGACAAAGCCGGTCTCGAAGCACCGGTCGCCGCCATCGAAAAAGCCGGCGTAAAGATCATCTGGCTCGAGGAACTGCGCGAGAACATTTCACTCGCCGAGAAAGCCAGTGCATTCTTGAACTGGCGGAGGCCGCTGCGGCCTGTCAAGGCGAGTGATCCTGCCGTGATCCTCTTCACATCCGGCTCCGAGGGCACGCCGAAGGGCGTTGTCCTGTCGCACGCCAATCTTCACGCCAATGTCGCGCAAGCCGAAGCCCGCATCGACATTTCCGTACAGGACAAATTGTTCAATGTGCTTCCCGTTTTCCATTCTTTTGGACTGACCGGCGGTGCCATCTTGCCTCTGCTCTACGGCGTTCGCCTGTTCCTCTACCCCTCCCCGCTTCACTACCGAATCATCCCGGCGGTGGCTCGCGAGGTCAAACCCTCGATCATGTTCGGCACCGATACGTTCCTGGCAGGCTACGCCCGCACCGCCAAGGACACCGATTTCCAGAGTTTGCGATTGATCGTGGCAGGTGCGGAAGCCGTTCGCGCCGAGACCAGACGGATCTATCGCGAACGTTTTGGCGCAACGATCATCGAAGGTTTCGGGATGACCGAGACCGCGCCGGTCGCCGCCGTCAATTCCGGCAGCCATTCAAAGGATGGAACGGTTGGCCGTTTGCTGCCCGCAATGGCGATGAGGCTGGAGCCGGTAGAAGGCATCAATGATGCCGGCAGGCTTTTCGTCTCCGGGCCCAATGTCATGCTTGGCTACATGCTGGCATCGGAGCCGGGTGTGCTTCAGCCGCTCGTTGATGGCTGGCATGATTCGGGCGACATCGTTGCCGTTGACGATGACGGATTCATTGCCATCCGCGGGCGCGTCAAGCGCTTTGCCAAGATTGCCGGGGAGATGATTTCACTCGGCGCCATCGAGTTGATGGTGCAAAAGCTCTGGCCGGAAGCTTTCCATGCCGCTGTCGCCGTAGTGGACACAAGAAAGGGCGAACGCATTGTGCTGGTGACCACAAAAATGCCTGCGCTGCGCCAGGAGTTGCGAGACTATTCCCGCCGCTTTGGCGCCACCGATCTGATGGTGCCTGGCGAGATCGTCAATGTAGCGGAGATCCCGGTTCTCGGTTCAGGCAAGACCGACTATGTGACTGCCCAGAAAATAGCCGACGAGTGGATCAAGTCACACCGCGCCGACAGCAAGGCCAAGTAGGGCAGACTTTGCCCGTTCCTTGAAAGCACCGGTCGGCTCATTTCTCCGTTTCGTCATCCGTGGCTGAAGATGGGGTCGAATCTGCATTTCCCACGTCATTGTTTTCACCCGTCAGACGCGATTTCGGTCCATATTTCCGTGACCAGGCCCGTGCCCCGAAAGGCAGCGTTGCGAGATAGGCCAGCGCCGTCACAGTCAGCGTTTCCCAGGTAAAGCTCATCAACAGCGACACATAGACCACAGCCGCCAGAATGAACGGCATTACCAGATCACGGCGCACACCGCCGCCAATACCCTTTCCGGAGAAGACCGGAACCCTGCTGATCAGCAGGAAGCCGATGAACATGGTGTAGGCGGCAGCGGCAAACCCGGTGACGCGGTCAATCGGAAACCCGAGAAAACCCAGGTAGACGGGTAAAAGCACCAGCAATGCGCCCGCCGGAGCCGGCACACCGACAAAATAATAGCTTTCCCAGGCCGATTTGGCCGTACTCTCTGAGATGACGTTGAACCGCGCCAGCCGCAGACCTTGCGCAACGGCAAAGACAATCGCCGCGATCCAGCCGAAAGACCGTGCCTGATCAAGAATGAACACATAGAGCACCAGCGCCGGAGCAACACCGAAATTAACAATATCGGCGAGCGAATCCATCTGTGCGCCAAATTTCGACTGCGCTTTCAAAAGCCGTGCCACCCGGCCGTCGATACCGTCCAGGAACGCGGCGATCAACACCATCGCAACCGCCATTTCAAACCGGTTCTCGAACGCCAGACGAATGCCGGTCATGCCTGCGCAGATCGCCAGCACGGTAATCAGATTCGGAACGAGCATCCGGAACGGAATTTCGCGCAGCCGTGGACCGCGCCCTTCGTCCTGATCCGGTTCGTCCAGACCATTGGGGTCATAGGGTGGAAACGGCGTTGGCATACATGTCTCCCTTCTCACCTGAGCAGATGGTCAGTCGCGGCGGCTTACCACGGGGCCCTTGTTCGATCCGAACTCGGCGAGCATGGTTTCGCCCGCGATCGCGGTTTGACCGACGCTGACCAGAGGCCGGGCGGAGGCTGGCAGGAATACATCGAGCCGTGAGCCGAACCGGATCAGGCCGAACCGCTCTCCTGCATCAAGTTGTTCATTTTGTTCGGCCCAGCAAAGGATCCGACGCGCCACAAGACCTGCGATTTGGACCACGCCAATCTCGCCATGACCAGTCTCAAGAACCAGAGCGCTGCGTTCATTCTCTGTGCTGGCCTTGTCGAGTTCGGCGTTGAGAAATGAGCCTTGCGAGTGGATCTTGCGAACCACGCGACCTTTCACCGGTGCGCGGTTCACATGGCAGTCGAATACATTCATGAACACCGAAATGCGCAGCATCTCATCGGGTCCGAGACCCAGCTCAGCAGGCGGTGTCATCCGCACCACCGATGAAACCCTGCCGTCGGCGGGGCTGATCACCAGATCATCGTCAACCGGCGTCACCCGCTCCGGATCCCTGAAGAAATAGGCACACCATGCGGTCAGCACCATGCCGATCCAGAACAGCGGATCAGCAATCCAGCCAAGCAGCACCGATGCGCCAAAGAAGGCGGCGACAAATTTGTAGCCTTCCCGATGAACCGGAACCAGCGCGTTGCGAACGCTGTCGATAATGCTCATGACGTCATCCCTGAATTTGCCGATGGCCGTGCCTACAGCAATTTCCACCAAAGTGGAAACCTCTTTCCGGCATCAATTGAACACAGGCAGATCAGCCGCCGTCAACCTCCGGCGTCCGCCGCCGCGTGACGATGCCCATTTCGTCGTCCTCACGCATGCGCTTGAGCTGCTCTTCCGCCTCAGTGGCTTCGCGCTGGCGATCCCACATCGACGCGTAGAGGCCGTTCTGCGCCAGCAAATCGGCATGCCGCCCGCGTTCCGCTATCTGGCCATCCTTGAGTACGATGATCTCGTCAGCACTGACCACCGTCGACAGCCGGTGAGCAATCACCACCGTCGTGCGGCCTTTGGAAACGAAATCAAGCGAGGCCTGGATTTCCTGTTCCGTGGCAGTATCGAGCGCCGAAGTCGCTTCATCCAGAATCAGGATCGGCGGCGCCTTGAGTATGGTCCGCGCGATGGCGACGCGTTGCTTCTCGCCACCGGAAAGTTTCAGTCCGCGCTCGCCGACCATAGCCTTGAAGCCTTCTGGCAGGCTGCGAATGAAGCCGCCGATCTGAGCCAGATCCGCCGCATGATCAACTTCCTCATCGCTGGCGTCAATGCGGCCATAGCGGATGTTGTAGGCAATGGTGTCGTTGAACAGAACGGTGTCCTGCGGCACCATGCCGATGGCAGCGCGCAGGCTTTTCTGGGTCACGTCGTGCACACTCTGGCCATCGATGGTGATGCTGCCCGACTGGATGTCATAGAACCGGTACAAAAGCCGTGAAATTGTCGACTTACCAGCGCCTGACGGTCCGACAATGGCGATGGTCTTTCCAGCAGGAACCTCGAACGAGACGCCCTTGAGGATCGGCCGTGCCGGATCATAGCTGAAACTGACATTGTCAAAGCGGATTGCGCCCTGATCGACAGCAAGTGGCTTCGCATTTGGCGCATCGAGCACTTCGGGTTCGACATCGAGAAGCCCGAACATCTGCTCAATGTCTGTGAGGCCCTGACGGATTTCACGATACACGAACCCGATGAAGTTCAACGGCACTGAAAGTTGCATCAACATCGCATTGATGAACACGAAATCGCCGATGGTCTGAGTGCCGGCCTGCACCGCCAGTGCCGACATCACCATCATCACGGTCATGCCGACACCGAAAATGACGCCCTGCCCCATGTTGAGCCAGCCGAGCGAGGTCCAGACCTGAGTGGCCGACTTCTCGTAGGACGCCATCGATTCGTCGAATCGCCGCGCCTCCATCTCCTCGTTGCCAAAATATTTGACCGTCTCGTAATTGAGAAGCGAATCCACCGATTTGGTATTCGCATCGGTGTCCGATTCATTCATCGACCGCCGGATCGAAATCCGCCAATCCGAGGCCCGCACGGTAAACCAGATGTAGAGCCAAACGGTGACGCCAGTGACCAACACATAGCTCCAGCCATAGGCCACCCCGAAGATCACCGCAGTCAGCGCGAACTCGATCAGCGTCGGCGCGGTGTTGAGGATCGTGAAGCGGACAATGGTCTCGATGCCCTTGGTGCCACGTTCGATGACCCGCGACAGGCCGCCGGTGCGTCGTTCGAGATGAAACCTCAGAGACAATTCATGCATGTGCACGAAAGTCTTGAACGCCAGTTGCCGCACCGCGTGCTGGCCAACCCGGGCAAACAGCGCGTCGCGCAGCTGGTTGAAACCCCATTGCACGATCCGTACCGCATTATAGGCGATCACCAGCATCACCGGTGTGGCAATCATGGCCGGTAGCCAGGCAACAACATCGGGCTGGCCGTTGAGAGCATCAGTCGCCCATTTGAAGAAGTAAGGGACCGAGATCAGAACGAATTTGGACAGCAGCAGGAACAGCGTCGCCCACAGCACCCGCATTTTGAGGTCGGGCCGGTCAGAAGGCCACATGTAGGGCCAGAGGTTTTTCAGCGTGCCGAACGGGTTTCCTTGGTCGGCCGATACGGTTTTCGAAGCCAATTCAGATGTCCTTGTCTCCGGCCAGGGCCGCCGATGCGTCCACTAGCCGTTTATGATCTGCAAATTCGCCATTGCCGGCGCGCGAGCAACCGCCGCCGCAACAATGATCAAGAGTTTGGCCAATGACGCTTGCGAGTTCACGCAGGGCACTGGCATTGACGGTGTATCTGGAGCTTTGTTTCTCGGTCCGGAAACTTACCAGCTCCGCCTCGACCAGAACCTTGAGGTGTTGCGACACCGTCGATTGCGCCAACCCGATCGGTCCGACGAGGTCCTTGACGCAGCAGGTGTCAGCCGCGCCCAACGCCCTGAGCAAGCGCAACCGCACAGGATGCGCCAGTGCCGCAAGCTTGCGGGCTACCGCTTCGTCCTTCGGGGACGTTTTCGGATCAAATACATTCATCGTTCATCGGCGATATACGATGAATGTAGTCTGGTCAACCGTCTTAGGGATTTTTCCCTTTACCCAGGAGCTGCTGGTGCAGCTCCTCGGCATTCTCCAACGGGTTCTCGGGAACAGAAAACACCTGCCCCGGCTTGATCCGGTTTGGATCCAAAATCTGCGACCGGTTGGCGACATAGATAGTGGTGTAGCGGACACCCTCGCCATAGGTTCGCCGGGAGATTTGCCACAGCGTATCGCCACGCCGGATGATCACGGCTCCGGGTGTCGAAGCTAGCGGCGCCTGAAGGATGGTCTTTGGACCTTCCGGTTGGCCGGAGCTTACAGCCAACCCCTCTGCCACATCCGTCACCGCAACAGCCATATCAGCCGGTTCGGAGAGCACTGTCTCGGCTTGTGTGAGAATGTCGCTCAGTTTCGACAGATCCCCGGTTACCAGGTCATCCGTCATCGAAATGTCTTGCGAAGCGCTCGATTGATCGCCTGCTTTTGACGCAGTGTCTGCCACCTTCGGCATAATCACCGCAAGTGCAGCTTCTGCCTGAATCCGCATCGAGCGGGCAATGGCCATGGCCTCATCACTGCTGCCGGCCGGCAGATCAGCTATTGCCGCAGATTTGAGCTTTGCAACCGCAACTTCAAACGCGTCAGAAACCGCAGCGGCATCCGGAGTATCGGTTGCAGCAACCATTTTCTGCACCGATGACAAGGCCTCGAATGCCTCTTCACGCATTTTTGAAAGGCTGGCGATGTCTGGCAAAATCAAGTCTTCCGGCGCATCGGGAGAAGCCTCTTTGCCAGGCTCTGTTGATGCAACGGCAGGTTCCGCAGGCGCCACGGCTGCGAGCGCCTCGCCTTCGGGGCGGTTGAACGGCACGGTTGCGCGCAGCAACACATTTTCACCGGCCTCGTCCATGAGGTCGGCATTGATGGTGTGATCCCCCACAGCCAGCTGGCTGATCGCCTCGACGATGAAGCGGCCGGTCTCATCGGCTTTTTCCGTGCCAATCACAACGCCGTCCGCAGCAACCTGGACCCTGTAACCCGGCGTGGCCGATCCGGCGATGAATATCTTGTCACCTTCGATTTCAACCGCGTCGACACGCACATTGGCATCCGCAGGCATCTCAGCTGTGGTCACTTCCGTGGTCGCGTCAGGCGCAGCCATTGCAACTTCCGTATCTGTTCCGGATTCAGGCGCCGTCGCAGTTTCAGACGATCCTGCAGCCTGACCATCATCGGCAAGTTGCGGCGCTGACGACGTCAGGAGTGATGAGGCGGCCGGAAGCGGAGGCGTGTCTGAAGCAGCAGCCGTTTCAGTTTTTGTCTCGGAAGCAGCTTCACCATTGGCGGCGGGAGCAGCATCGGCAACCGTCGCCGCTGCATCAGTCTCTCCAATAGAAGCTTGTTCAGAACCGGTATCGGAAGAAGCGGCCTGATCCGTCACAACAGGTGCAGCCCCGGCATCACTCGATTCGGGCGTTGCGGCAGCGACCTCTACAGCCTCCTCGGACGTGTCTGCTGTCGGTTGCGCGATGATCCGGCTGGCTTTCCCCGGCTTGCTCACCATCGCCAGAAGATCACCGTCAGCATTCTCAGGGATCGAAACAGTGGCAACCTCTTCGGAGAGCCGGATCGATCCGTCCTCACCAACAATCCGCAAAGTCAGCTGATAATCACCAGCAGATAACGGTGTATCAAGGATGGCGGCGAAATCACCGCTTGAACCGACCGGCGTCGACGCAATCACCGTTTCGCCATTCATGATATCGAGCGTGGTGTTGGGCTCGCCTCTGCCGGCAATCACGGTGGAACCGTCCGGTTCAACCCTGAGCACATCAAAACTCGGCGTCACCCAGGCATCTGCCGCAACGACCGGGTCGGCGCTGGCATCGGCTTCTGCTTCCACGGCGTCGGACGGTGTTCCCGCCGGCCCGGCGGACGGTTCATCCGGCGTTGGCGCGGTAGCATCGACCATGTTGGATTTCGGCGCGGACTGGGAGGCCGTTTCCGTGTCTGACTTGAACAGTTTGGGGGCAAAAAAGAAGGCGCCGATCGCTGCAGCGATTGCCACTCCGAGTACAGCCAGAAATCCGGCATTATTTTTGTTCATTTTCTGCTCCGTAGACCCGGCAAAATGCGCCCCGCTTGACCAAAAACCTATATGCTTTGGATACATGGCACAAGAAAAAGCGAGTTGCGCCGCTTACGCGGGCTTGACCACATGATTGTCGCCATGTTCATTCGCCGCATGACCACACCTTCAACGCACATAACTTCCATCTGTGTCTATTGCGGCTCGCAGCCGGGACACGATCCGGCATACCGCGCAGCGGCTGAGATCCTTGGCCTTGCAATGGCCGAAAACGGTATTGATCTTGTCTATGGCGGCGGCACCAACGGCATCATGGGTGCGGTTGCCGAAGCCGTTCTGTCAAATGGCGGCAAGGCCATCGGCATCATCCCCGAGTTTCTGATGGACAAGGAAGCCTCGCGAAAGGAACTCGGCCAGCTGAGCGAACTGCACATCACCAAAGATATGCATGAGCGCAAGCATATGATGTTTGAGCGCTCGGACGCTTTCGTCACGCTACCCGGCGGCATCGGAACCCTGGAAGAAATCATTGAAATCATGACCTGGGCTCAGCTCGGCCGGCACACCAAGCCAATGGTCTTTGCCAACATCAACGGTTTCTGGGACCCTCTCAATGCCCTGATCGGACACATGAGCAGTCAGGGCTTCATCCATACCGCGCATCTGGTCCAGCCGCTGGTGATCGATCGTGCGGAAGACATTGTGCCAGGCATTCTGACCGCGGCTGCGACGTCAGCTAACGACGAAGACGCAACAATCATCGCGAAAATGTAACACCTCCCCGGCACCGTTCACCGTTTCTCTTGGTCTTTCGCCCATCCAGGATGTCTTGCTTCTGCACGGGTTCGCCCATTGCAGGCGCTGCGCTGTGGTTTGCGCACCGCAGACGGAACGCCCCTGCGCGAAAAGCGCACTCTGCCGCAAACTTCGATTCGCGATTAACAAACACGCAGCAACTTTAAGTAATACTCAAACTATGCGCGCAACGATCTTCATTTTAATTGCAAAGATCAGATGCAACTGACGCCTGGCGTCAAGACCGGTAGATTAAAACATTTATTATTAAACTTTAAGTTAGCAATTCGTTTTGTTTTATTATTGAGTAAATGCTAGATTTATGACGAGTATTATAACAAACAACGCGGCAATGGCCGCACTCTCCACCCTTCGCTCGATCAGCAGCGATATGGAAACAACGCAAAACCGGGTTTCGTCCGGCTACCGGGTGGAAAGCGCTGCCGACAATTCCGCCTACTGGTCCATTGCAACCACAATGCGCTCGGACAACAAGGCATTGGAAACAGTCGTCGACGCACTGGGCCTCGGCGCAGCGATGGTTGATGTTACCTATACCGCGATGGACGCGTCGATTGACGTGGTGGATCAAATCAAGGCCAAGATGATTGCGGCCATGGAGCCGGGCGTCGACAGAAACAAGATCCAGTTGGACATAGACCATCTGCAGGAACAGATCGTTTCAATAGCCAAATCCGCTTCCTTCGCCGGCGAGAACTGGCTCTACCACGAAATGGGTCAGAACACCCCTGCGGTGAAATCGATTGTCGGCTCGTTCGACCGCGACGCTTCGGGCAATATCAGCCTGACAACCCTCGATATCGACACAGAGTATACCTCGTTGATCAAATTGGGATTCGGCGGCACGCCAAGCTCCCCCGGCAATGGAATGTTGAGCGTACACGTACTTAACGTCAGCTACATAAACTCAGCTGGTGCTACCGCAGTTGGAGACGCTGCTGGGGGTGTCTACGATTTCGATCTCACCGGCATGACCACCGATGAGTTGCTGTTGCAGATTCAGGCAACTGATTATGTCTCGGTTGAACTGGCCGATGCCGCATCGACAATGGGTGCCCTGAAGTCCCGAATCGACATGCAGGAACAATTCGTCCGCAACCTGATCGATTCCATAAATACCGGTGTTGGCAGGCTGGTTGACGCCGACATGAATGAGGAATCGACCCGCCTCAAGGCGCTTCAAACCCAGCAACAACTGGGCATTCAAGCCCTTTCGATTGCCAACTCGAATTCGAACAACCTTCTGTCGCTGTTCAACTGACGAACCGTCAAGGCCTCGGGACACCGGCCCTTTGACCAGATTCCGGGAGTGACCTGATCACCCGGAATTGGCGGCTACCGCAGCAGCGGCCTGACGCGCCTTGCGGCTACGCAACAGTGATGACGTGTAGATTGCCAGCGCGATCCAGATCAGCACGAATGCAGCCAATTTATAGGGACCGAACGGCTCCTTGAAAACGAACACCGCGATGATGAAGATTATCGTCGGCGCGATGTATTGCATGATCCCGATCGTCGAAAGCCGCAACAGCTTGGCACCGTTGGCATAGATCATCAGCGGCACCGCCGTAACCACGCCACAGCCCATTAAAAGCAGCATGTCCGTCATTCCGGTGTCGCCAAAATGGCCGATTCCGCTGGTTTCGGCGTAGAAGATATAGCCAAGCGCGGGAATGGTCAGAATCAGCACTTCAAGAAAGAAACCCTGGTTCGGCCCGACCGCCAGCGATTTCTTGAAAAACGCATAGAACCCCCAGGTTCCCGCCAGCCCAACCGACACCCAAGGCACACCGCCTGATTCCCACGCCAGCAAGCCGACGGCGACAACAGCAAGCGCTATGGCTGCTTTTTGCAGACCATCGAGACTTTCCTTGAGCAGCACGGAGGCAAGAAAAATCGAGAACAGCGGATTGATATAATACCCAAGCGCGGCCTCGACCGCACGTCCAGCGCCGATAGACCAGACGTAAATGCTCCAGTTCACCGTGATCAGCGATGCGGTGAGCATACCCATCATCAAGGTACGTGGCGTCTTCAGCGCGGTCCGGATATCGTTTGTCCGGCCAAGCAGGATCAGCACCACCGCGGCAATCGGCACCGACCAGACCACCCGGTGCGCCACCACCTCGACTGCCGGGATATGCGCGACCGCCTTCATGTAGAACGGCAGGAAGCCCCAGAGCAGATAAGCCACCAGCGCAAAGGCAAACCCGCGCGGTGTGTCTTCATCATAGGGCGCCGGTGCGGTTTTGGTCGCCATCATGCGTTCCGATCGATTAAGGGGTCTGATATCCGAGCAGTATGGCAACCTGTGCGAATGGGCAAATTCATTCGGGTGAAGAGTTCACACGCTCGTTGGAGGCGAAATGCAACGCCACCGCAGCCCGGGGCCGGTCAACTGCGCCGGTAAATACCCACAGCTTCGGCGACCAGCGCGGCGTTGCCGCTAGCCCGGTGGCCGTCCGGCATATCACGGCAATCTTCAAGCCCGATCCGGGTCGACCAGTTGCGTTCATGGGCAAGTCTCACAAAATCCCAGGCAGTCGCGTCGAAGCCGTGCAGCAGGATCGACCGTGTCACGCCGGCGCGCGCCAGCACCTTTACGATACCCTCGACAATGGCGATTGCAGCGCTCGACTGCTGTTCTTCGATCTCGATGAGAATGCGCAGGACCTTGCCGTGCCCGGCAAGTGCGACGAAGCGCTCGGCATCCGCCTCGGTTGCAAGACCGGCCTCAATGCCCACGCCGATTGACCTAAATATGTCCATCACTTCAGGCGCATCGTCTTCCGACAAATTGACCGAGGCATAATCCGGCAGCACCGTCCAGTTGGAGATGCAGTCACGGGTCCGCTCCATGTCATTCTCTATCCAGGCACCGGTCGACACACCAATCAGTGTTCCCGGGCAGGCTGCCCGCACGATTGCAATCGTTGAATCAACCGCAGCCAGGCTTTCAACAAGATCGGCCCCGCGTGGATGGATGTGCAATTCGGCGGCGCCTGCTTGCAAGCAAGCAACGCCATCCGCCGCCATGGCCTCCGGCGTTAGCGGAAGCCTGGCATGAAATTCCGGCGCTCTCGAGCCGTTGAGACATGCTTGTACGATCATTGCTGAAATTCCTTTGCCGGTTGCGAGTATCGACGATTATGCCAACCGGGATGAATGATCAAATTCGTGCCACTGAACAATCGTGGAGACCCTTAAAGTGTCCGTTCTGTTAATCGCACGATGCCTTGAAACCAAGGGTGGCCTTAGTTTGCAACCATGTCCCAAAGCGCACTGATAACGAGCCCCGGTTTCAGCCAGGACATCATACCGGTGTTGACAGGTTGGCCGTTCTTCCAGGTCTCAGTCACATCCAGATCGACAATCTTGTCCGGCTCGACAGACGTCGGATCCCCCGACAACACAGTGAAATCGGCAAGTTTGCCGACCTCCAGCGATCCAATCAGTTTCTCCTGCCCCAATTGCCGCGCGGCATTCAGCGTCATCGCCATCAGGGCGGCCTCAATTGAAATGCTCTGCTCAGGCGCCGTTTGGGTGTCCCCTGATCGCGACAGCCTCGTGGTGGCGCTGCGCAGGCTGCGCAACGGCCCGATCGGAGAGGCCGGATGGTCGCCATGCAAGGTGGTAACCACGCCTACGTCAACAGCCCAGCGCATGGGCATATACCGACTGGCCCGGTCGGTGCCGAAAAGCTGCGGCAAGGCGTCACCGTAATAGTAAATATGATCAATGAAGAAGCCGAGCGACACACCAAGCCTCCCCGCTCTGCGAATCTGGTCACGCGTGATCAGCGCATTATGCTCCAGCCGGTGATGCAGCTCCGGGCGCGGCATGTCATTTTGCGCGGCTTCAAATGCGGACAGTGCCGCGTTGATGGCCCGTTCCCCCTGCACATGCACGGCAATCTGGTAGCCCAGCCTGTGCAGCCGCATGACTTCGCTGGCGAACTCATCCTCATCCATCGCCAGACCCGCCAGATGACTTTGCGGAATGCCGAGCCGTTCATTGGTCAGTTCGGTGTTCTCGTAGGCCGCGTCGGAGGCTGCGCCACCGGTAAAGGGGGAGCCGTCCATCCAGAATTTCGCACCCAGGATCGAAAACTCAGCATCACCACCCAGGTGATAGCGATCAAACTGCTCTGGCATAAGATAGACAAAACTGCGAAGCGGTGAGGAGTGACCCGAAATCCGCTGAATCAGACCAACCGGATCCGGATGCTTGCCGACAGCACCTGTCACGCCGATCGTGGTGTAACCGGCCTTGGCATAGGCGGCATATTGACGCCGCAACAGGATTTCCACCACCGGATCCGCTGCCGGAGGCACAAAACCAAGAACCGCATTGATCGCGTCAAGTTCACGCAAGACGCCGGTTGGGTGGCCATCAGCGTCGCGCAACACGCCGTGACGGTCCTCGGGATCGCCTTCCATGCTGATCCCGGCAGCCTTGAGCGCCGCGGTATTGACGAAGGCCTCATGCATCATCTGGGTGAGCACGATCATCGGCCGTTCCGGCGAAATCCTGTCCAGTTCTTCAAGTGACGGCGGAGCAAGGTCGGCAACCGCCACAGGGTCCCAGCCATAGGCAATCAGCCACGGCGTCAAAGCCATCGCCTCGCCCGCGCCTTCAAGCGCCGCCATGATATCGGCGCGGTTCAAGTAGGTAAAACCGCTCACATCAAACACTGCGCCCAGCAGTGCCGAGGCTATAGGATGAGTGTGTGGCTCGATCAGCCCGGGCAGCAAGGTTTGCCCCTCGAGATCAATCAGCTTCACGCCGGGATGGGTGTTTTGCAGGTCCTTCAAATCACCCCGGCCGGTGATGATGCCGCTGCTGACTGCTATTGCCTCTACCCTGGGGGTATTGGCGTCCATTGTCAGGATGGTCCCACTGGTGAGAATATACTCATCCGGCGCTGACGCGGGCTGCAGCAGAAACAAGGCCGCTGCGCCAATCGCGGCCACAGCTCCAAGCAACCCGTAACGCTTTTTCATACCACCCCCGAATATCACTCAATCAACAAACTGACCGGCCTCCAACGCGCCGACTGCAAAACCGCGCCCTACTCCGCCGCCACCTTGCCCGCCATGTCGCGGTTTTTCATCAGCTTGAAGATGATTGAATCCATCAGCGCCTGGAACGAGGCGTCGATTATGTTGTCGGAGACGCCCACCGTCCACCAGCGCCCGCCGTCATTGTCAGCCGATTCGATCAGCACCCGTGTGATCGCCTCGGTGCCGCCATTGAGGATACGCACCTTGTAGTCCACCAGTTCAAGGTCGGCGATCTCCGACTGGTAGACGCCCAAATCCTTGCGAAGCGCGATATCGAGCGCGTTGACCGGACCATGGCCTTCGGCCACCGACATCATTTCCTGGCCGTCGACCACCAGCTTGACCACCGCTTCCGAGACCGTCGTGATCTGCCCCATCGCATTGAACCGGCGTTCCACCATCACCCGGAAGCTGGTCACCGAGAAGAACTCCGGCACCCGGCCCAATGTACGGTGCGCCAGCAGCTCGAAGCTCGCATCCGCTCCCTCATAGGCGTATCCGGTGGCCTCACGCTCCTTGACGATGCCAATCAGCTTGTCGAGCTTCGGATCATTTTTGCCAACCTCGATACCGCGCCGTTTGAGCACATTGATGAAGTTGGATTTGCCGCCCTGATCCGAGACCATCACCTTGCGGAAATTGCCCACACTTTCCGGCGGTACGTGCTCATAGGTGCGCGGGTCCTTGAGCAGTGCGGAGGCATGAATGCCGGCCTTGGTGGCAAACGCCGAAGCGCCGACATAGGGCGACTGTGTTGCCGGAGAGCGGTTGAGCAACTCATCAAACCCGTGGCTCAACGACGTCAGCTCCTCAAGCTTTTCCGGCACGATTCCGGTTTCAAAGCGGTCGGAAAACGCCGGTTTCAACATCAGGGTCGGGATCAGCGTCACCAGATTGGCATTGCCGCAACGTTCGCCGATACCGTTGAGTGTTCCCTGCACCTGCCGCACGCCAGCTTCTACCGCCGCAAGCGAATTGGCCACCGCCTGGCCGGTATCATTGTGGGCGTGAATGCCCAAACTGTTACCCGGAATGCCCTCAGCGATCAGTTCCGCAATGATCTCACTGATCTCGCAGGGCTGGGTGCCGCCATTGGTGTCGCACAGCACGATCCAGCGCGCGCCTGCTTCATAGGCGGTTCGGGCACAGGCCACGGCATAATCACGATTGGCCTTGTAGCCATCAAAGAAGTGCTCACAATCGAGCAATGCCTCCTTGCCCGCTTCCATGATGGCTTTCACAGAGTCCGATATCGATTCGAGATTTTCCTCATTCGTGCAGCCAAGCGCCACTTTCACATGGTAATCCCAGCTCTTGGCAACCAGACAAACCGCATCGCCCGACGCCTGAATGAGACCCGCAAGCCCGGGATCATTCGACACAGAGACGCCAGCACGCTTGGTCATGCCGAAGGCCACGAATGTGGCCTTCTCTGTGCGGTTCTTGGCAAAGAATGCCGTATCGGTCGGATTGGCGCCGGGATACCCGCCTTCAACATAATCGATACCGAAATCATCCAGCATCTTGGCGATGGCGATCTTGTCCTCGACGGAAAAATCGATGCCCGGCGTCTGCTGGCCATCGCGCAGCGTGGTGTCGAAAAGGTAGATGCGGTCTTTGTTCATGAGTTTATTCCGAAGCTACCGGGAGAAACACCCCCCTCTGTCGTCTGCGCCGACATCTCCCCCGCAAGGGGGGAGAATGGATCAGCCTCACCTGTCGAAGCCGATCTCCCCCCTTGCGGGGGAGATGTCACGCAGTGACAGAGGGGGGTAAACTGCAATCGCTCAAACATCTTGTTTTCCCGCATATTTGTCCGTCGCGCGGATCAACTGATCAAGAATGCCCGGTTCCGAAAACGCGTGCCCGGCGCCCTCGATCAGGTGGAAGCCGGCGCGTGGCCAGGCCTTGTGCAATTGCCAGGCGATGCGCGCCGGGCATGGCATGTCGTAGCGACCGTGGATGATAACGCCGTCGATATCGGCGAGTTTGTCGGCATCACGCAACAACTGCCCCTCCTCCAGCCAGCCACTGTGGACAAAGAAATGGTTTTCGATCCTGGCGAAGGCCAATGCGAACTGGTCCTCGTGGAACTTGTCGCTGGTCGATGGTTCGGGCAACAACGTGATGGTCTCGCCCTCCCAGCCGCTCCAGGCTTTGGCCGCAGCGATCTGCTGTTCCGGGTCATCACCCACCAGCCGCTTGCGGTAGGCCATCATCAGGTCGCCGCGCTCGGCTTCCGGGATCGGCGCCAGGAACCGTTCCCACTTGTCGGGAAACATCTCCGAGACGCCGAACTGATAATACCATTCGAGTTCGGCCTTGGTCAGCGTGTAGATGCCGCGCAGCACAAGCTCGCTGACATGCTCGGGATGGGTTTCGGCATAGGCCAGTGCCAGCGTTGAGCCCCAGGAGCCGCCAAAGACCAGCCATTGCTCGAAGCCTGCCATCTCGCGCAAGCGCTCGATGTCGGCGACCAGATCCCAGGTGGTATTGTTGTCGAGAGAGGCAAATGGTGTCGAACGGCCGCAGCCGCGTTGATCAAACAAGATCACATCATAAAGCGCGGGATCAAACAGCCGCCGGTGCACCGGACCAAAGCCGCCACCCGGACCGCCATGCAGAAACACCGCCGGCTTGGCCCCCTTGGTGCCGGCCCGCTCCCAATAGACCTGATGCCCGTCACCGGCATCGAGAAAGCCGGTCTCGAACGGTTCGATCTCGGGATAAAGTGTGCGCAATGCACTCATTCTCTCAACTCCAATTGACCCAGACGACGACGGCGACTGTTACTGCGACCACCAGTACGCCCTTGCCGATCAGGCCGTAAAGCAGCCATTTCGGCATTTCGGTTCCCGGCTTGCGCTCGCTCATGGTTTCCGCTCCGGCCAGGTTTCCGTGTCATGATCGGGGTGCTGATAACTGACCAGCGCTTCGAGAAACGCGACTGCATCCGCGTCTTCCAGGGTGTGCCGCTCCGGAAGCGCGGGGATGCCATCGCACCAGATCCGTTTGCCCTCGACGCCATAGGCAATGCTCGGCGCCACCCGGTCGGGATCGTCAAATGCCAGCACCGACAGCGCCAGCCCGTCCGGCGCATCATAGGCCAGCGGCGTGCCGCATTTTTCGCAAAATCCCCGCCGTGCAGCATCGGAGCTTTGAAACCAGGATGGAGCGCCGCGTGTCCATTCAATGCCTGCTTCGCCGACTGAAACCAGCGCCAGCGCATGACTGGCCGAGGCCTTCTGGCACATCCTGCAATAGCACACTGAGGAGGTTCCGGGCGCGCCAGTCAATCGGAACCGAACCGCACCGCACTGGCAGCCGCCGGAATGGATTTTTGTGCTCATGACTTGCCCTCCACCGGCCAGACGTCGGTATCGTGATCGGGGTGCTGATGATTGGTTGAGGCGACCTCGGCAAGCTTGACGCCATCCTCTTCGGGATCGTCCATGGAAACTGCTGTTGGAACGGACAGGACTTCGCACAGGAATGGAATCCGGCTTTCCGCACCGAACTGGTGCTCCGGACGGATGGCGAGCGGATCATCGAGCGAACCGAGCGTCACATTGGTGTTGTCACGAGCCATGGCTTCATAGATCAGCGGCGTTCCGCACCTGGCGCAAAACCCGCGCCGCGAAGGCTCAGATGAGCGGAACCAGGAAATCTCGCCGCGCGTGACGATAAAATCCGCCTTGTCGACGCTGGCCAGCGCCATGAAGTAATTGCCGCCCGCCTTCTGGCACATCCGGCAGTGGCATGTGTGCGGCAGAAAGGTCTTGCCCGTAATCCGGTAACGCACCGCGCCGCACTGGCAACCACCGGTCAGGGTTTGAGTGCTCACGACTTGCCCTCGATCGGCCAGGTACCGGTGTCGTAATCAGGATGTTGATGGTTGGAGGACGTAATACTCTGAAGACCGCCCGTCAGATCATCCCGGTCGACAGCCTTCCCCGGCAAACTGTCCAGCGCCGCATGGAACGGAACCCGTGTCTCAATGCCATCATTGGCCAACGGCGGAAACGCCGCCGGATCATCGAGACTGCCAAGCGTCACTGCCATGCCGTGAGATTGCAGCGTGTCGAAAAACAGCGGCGTGCCGCAGTTCCGGCAAAAGCCGCGCCGCACCGGATCGGAGGACTGGAACCAGCCCGGTTTGCCCCGAGTGATGGTCAGAGTTTCCTCCGGCGCGAAACCGAGCGGCATGAAATAGTTCCCCGCAGCTTTCTGGCACATGCGGCAATGGCACAGATGCGGATACTCAAGCGCGCCCTCGACGCGGTAGCGCACCGCGCCGCATTGGCAGCCGCCGGTTTGAACTTGCGTCATTGGTCGTCCTCCGGCTCAAAGCAGACAGCCTCGATGTTATGGCCTTCCGGGTCGGTGACGAAAGCCGCGTAATACTCCGGATGATAGATCTCGCGAATGCCCGGCGCACCATTGTCGCTCCCGCCATTGCCAAGCCCGGCAGCGTGAAAGGCGCGAACCGCGTTGCGCGAGTCCGTGCGAAAGCAGATATGGGCGGATGGCGTCTGCGGGCCGTCCCCGGCAAGCCAGAGCTGGCCCTTGCGGCCAATGCCAAACCCGGCATGGGCGACCGACCCGGATTGCTCCGCCGTCACCTCACCCACCAGTTCCATGCCAAGCTCGGCGAGAACGGCCGCATAAAACCGCTTCGCCCTGTCCATGTCGGCAACGCTGAGGCTGACATGATCCAGCATCATTTTGAGTTCAGCACTCACCGCTTGACCTCCCAGGTCGTCACCCGCTCACCGGTCTCGGGATCCTTGCCGTCCTTGAGCTGGATGCCTTTGGCGAGCAACTCGTCGCGGATCTTGTCGGCCTCGGCCCAGTTTTTGGCGGCGATGAGGGCGAGGCGCGTGGCTATTGCGGATTTGACTTGCTGCTCTTGCTCAACATTTTGATTAGGGTTCAAAGTTTCGAGACTGAAGTTTCCATCTCCCACAAAGACAACCTGTTCACCCTCGTTTTTGAAAACCTCTGTTATCCGATCGATTGCGCCTTGATCGCAGTTGCTCAAAGCGACCCGCAAACTCTCGACTATTTCCCAGTATTTCGGCATACGCAGCGAAGCCATGGACGCTGAATCCGACACGGCGCCGATTCCGGAGAAACTTCCAGCATTTTTGGAGTTTATGAGGTTCAGGAACCGAACCGTCGATGCAAATTGAATTGCGTCGTTTTGGTTAAAAGTACCGCTCGCTCCAGCTTTCTGACGCAAAATGCTAATCGCCAGTGGTGTATTAAGATCTTGCGATAGAGCTTCTATGACTTCGGGATAGGGCTCTGTTAAACCGGCAAGCATCCAATCATCCACGAACGACCAAGCGTGGTAACGCGAACCTGCACTGAAGAACCGCTCCATGTCTTTTCTGCATTCCTGCAAACTGGAGAGAGTGAAATCCAAAGGCTCCCTATAGTGCGTCTTGAGTAGAGCAAGACGTAGAACACCGCCATGCCACGTCCGCCCACCGAATTTCTCCGTCTCCAACAACTCGGCGATGGTGACGAAATTGCCGTCGGACTTGGACATTTTCTTGCCTTCGACCTGCAGGAAGCCGTTGTGCATCCAGAGGTTAGCCATCCGGTCGTTGCCGTGGGCGCAGCAGGACTGGGCGATCTCGTTTTCGTGGTGCGGGAAGATGAGATCCAGCCCGCCGCCATGAATGTCGAAGGTCTCGCCGAGATGATATTCGCTCATCACCGAGCATTCGATGTGCCAGCCGGGGCGGCCGTGAATGGTGGTGGTCTCGCCGCCATCGGTGAAATCGGCGTCCCAGCCGGGTTCGTCGGCAGCGGACTCTTTCCACAGCACGAAATCCGCCGGGTTGCGCTTGTGGTCCTCCACTGCGATGCGGGCGCCTGCCTGCTGGTCCTCGAGCTTGCGGTTCGACAGCTTGCCGTAGTCCGGCATTGAACTGACCGAGAACAGCACTTCCCGCCCTTCGCGGCCCGTTGTCACATAGGCATTGCCCTTGTCGATCAGCGTCTGGATCATCTTGGCCATACCGTCGATATGGGCGGTGGCACGCGGCTCAAATGTCGGCGGCAGGCAGCCGAGTGCGACGGCATCCTTGTGGAACCGCTCCGCGGTTTTCTCGGTGACTTTCGCGATCGCCTCGTTCAACGGCAGGTCGGGATAATCGCGAAGCGCCCGGGCGTTGATCTTGTCGTCGACGTCGGTGATGTTGCGCACATAGGTGACGCGTGAGCCGTCCGATGCTGTTCCTTGGCCGGAATAGACATGCTTGAGCAACCTGTAGAGTACGTCAAATACGATCAGCGGCCTTGCATTGCCGATATGGGCGTAATCATAGACCGTCGGGCCGCAGACATACATCCGCACATTGTCCGGATCGATTGGCGTAAACTCTTCCTTGACCCGCGTCAGCGTGTTCCAGAATTTGAGTTCGGTCATGTTAACTCCCAGATGCCAGCACCCTGGCCCGGGTCGTTTGTCCTGTATGGTGAGAAGACGAAAACGGCCGAGCCAGCGAAACGCTAGCGAATAATGATGCCGCAAATGCAGGTGGCGCGTGCGCCGTGTGCCGTTTTCATGCTGTTCTTATCCCCGATTGAACCCGCCCGGTCAAGATGCCGGACCTGGGCTTTCAGCCGGCGAAAAACCGCACCAGCAGCGAGACCGACAGCGCCGCCATCACAGCCGCGATCAGCCCGTCCAGCACCCGCCAGGCAGAGGGTTTCAAAAACAGCGGTTCCAGCACCCGCGCACCATAACCTAGCCCGAAGAACCAGATGAACGACGCGGACATCGCGCCGATGGCAAATGCCAGTCGCGCCGAGCCCTCGTAACGTCCGCTCAACCCGCCAACCAGCAGCACGGTATCGAGATAGACATGCGGATTGAGGAAGGTGAAGGCGAGACAGGTCAACACCGCAGCCTTAAGCGATCCCGGCCCCGATTTGGCCGCCTCGAGCCCGGAAGGCGAAATCGCCCGCTTGAGCGCCATGAACGCATAGACGGCGAGGAATGCAGCCCCGCCCAGCGTGACCACAGCGATCAGGATTTTCGAGCCCGAAATGATCGCGCCCAGCCCGGCCACGCCAAGCCCGATCAGCACTGCATCCGAAAACGCGCAGATCAGGCACAAGATGAACACATGCTGCCTGAGCAGCCCCTGGCGCAGGATGAAGGCGTTCTGCGCGCCAATCGCGATGATCAGCGAGCCGCCGAGCAGCAGGCCGGAAATGGCGGGAGCGAAGAGAGGTGTCATCGGGTCAGAACAACTTCAACTGGTCAGAGGGCGGGACCGCGGCTTTGGCTTTGCGAACCAGTTTTGCCGGCTCGGGCGGCGCAGTGTCACCGGTGGCGGGCTCTTGCACTTCCGGGCCGCTGTTTGCAACCTTGTTGACCAGATCGGAAACGCGCACTGCTTCGAAATAGTCATTGGGCGCCGGCGCCATCAGGTCGTTCACATGCCGCGGCTCCTGGTTCAGGCAATCGAGCCAGCGTGAGAAATCCTCGGGTCTTATCACCACCGGCATTCGGTTATGGATCGGCGCGATGGCCTGATTGGCAGCCGTGGTCAACACTGCGGCGGTGTCGATCTCCGCCCCGTCAGCGCTCATATAGGTTTCCAACAGTCCGCCGAACGCAACAATGCCCCCATGCTTTGGGGTGATCCAGTAGGGCGTGGATTTTTCTTTCGAGTCCTTTGGCGGACGATGCCATTCGTAAAATCCCGACGCCGCGATCAGCACCCGGCGGTGCCGCATGGCGGCGCGGAACGAGGCCTTTTCTGCCGCGGTTTCGGAGCGTGCATTGATCAGCAGTGGAAAATCAGCGGGATCCTTGACCCAGCCGGGCAGAAATCCCCAGCGTGCCAACAACGCCCGGCGGTCGGTGCGGTTGTCGCCTTCCTCGCGGCGACGGTCTCCGGCGATGATCAGGATCGGCTGCGTCGGCGCAATGTTATAACGCGGCGGAAAATCCTCGATCTCCTCGAGACCGAACAGTTCCTGCACCTCTTCCGGCGTTGCTGTCAGCGAAAAACGTCCACACATTGCCAATCCATGCCGCAGGACAACGACAGGGTCAAGGATGGAGCGGCCAAGCTATTCCGGTTTGGTATCGGACACGATCCGCCCGTCTTCCAGCGTGATGATGCGGTCAGCCAGTTCAAGAATGCGGTTGTCGTGGGTGACCATCACTGTCGTGGTTCCGCGCTGCTCACCCAGCCGCTTGAGCATGGCCACGACATTGAGCCCGCTCTCCTTGTCGAGTGCCGCGGTCGGTTCGTCGGCAAAGACTATACCGGGATTGCCGACCAACGCCCGAGCCACCGCCACGCGCTGCTTCTGACCGCCCGAGAGATTACCCGGTAGATAGTCCATGCGATCACCAAGCCCGACCAGCGACAGGGCGTGGCGCGCAGCTTCTCGCTCCAGTTTCGGATTGTTCAAATGGTGAACCTGGATTCCCATCTGCACATTCTGCATCGCGGTCAGACTGCCATGCAGATTGTGCGCCTGAAAGATAAAGCCGAGCCGTCGCCTGAGCGCTTCGTTGAGGGCATTGCCCGCGCCCATCAACTCATGCCCTAACAGGGTGATCGAGCCTTCCTGAACATCGCGCAGGCAGCCCATCAGCGTCAGCACCGTGGTCTTGCCGGACCCCGACGGTCCCATCAGAACGGTCAGGCTCCCACGCACCACTTTGAGATCGACGTCGAAAATTGCCTGCTTGCGGGCTTCGCCAGCGCCGAACCAATGGTTCAGGCCACGAACGATGATCGGATGTTCTTCGTTCATCCCCGGCCCCCAGAGTGCTTCATGGCTAGATTGAACCATTCTGCCGAGCAGGTTTGGTCCAAGGTCAAGGGGTTTGGCGAAGGCCGTACCGAGGTACGGACGAGCCTAAGCCCGTAGGAATTGGGCCAAACCTGCTCGGCCCTCCGGGTTTCCGCCTGACGGACGCCCACTTTGTCAGGCGCCTTCGGACGATGCACCACATCGCCCTCGCCCCCTTCCGCGTGGATCGTCTCGTCAGGCGAGAAACAGAATTGATTCAATCTAGCCATGAAGCACTCTAAAACAGATCGGCAGGATCAGCCGCAGCCAATCGGCGGGTGGCGATGGCGCCCGACAGCGAGCAGGCAACCAGCGTTCCGATGAAGACGATCACAGCCATGTCCCAGGTCATCGCCAAAGGCAGATTGGTGGCCTTCTTCATCCCCACCAGCAGCCCCGTCCCCACGATCACCCCGGGCACGAAGCCGAAGACAGCCAGAATCAGCGCCTCCTCGAACACAATGCCGAGGAAGAATGTCTGCGGATAGCCCATCGCCTTGAACGTCGCATATTCCGACAGATGATCGGCCACGTCGGTCGACAGCACCTGGTAGACAATGACGATTCCCACAAGCACACCGATGATCACGCCGAACCCGAAGATGATGCCGGTCGGCCGTTTGGTCTGCTGGTATTTGAGATCATCGGCCTTGGCCTGCTCGTAGGAGCGGATGCGCAGCGACTTGTCCGAAATCAGATCGTGCAGCCGGGCCGCCACCACATCCGGATCCGCCCCCGGTTTCACCTGGAGCAGAATATGATCGGGCGCCGCCGATCTGCGCGCCGGAAACAGCGACAGGAAGGTCTGATCCGACATGATCAGATAACCGTCGCCGCCAAATCCGCCGCCGCCCTGAAACGTGTCGTAAAGCGTCAATGTCTT
>Ga0163215_100430_pt1 | contig 72318 bp, 69 predicted proteins | sample SynspAceP_FD_185934 | JGI IMG/M metagenome (GOLD analysis project Ga0163215, IMG submission 185934) | Saline lake microbial communities from Ace Lake in Antarctica - Synechococcus sp. Ace-P (Hybrid Assembly) | ecosystem: Environmental > Aquatic > Non-marine Saline and Alkaline > Saline | place... | reverse complement strand
TGTGCAACGCATTCACCACGCCTTTCAAGTCTCCAGACATCAGCACCACATCCGCCGCCTCGATCGCAACATCAGTGCCGGTGCCGATCGCCACGCCAACATCCGCATGAGCCAAAGCGGGCGCATCATTGATCCCGTCCCCGACGAATGCGACCTTGCGGTCCCCTGCCTGAAGCTTTTGGATTGCTGCAACTTTGCCCTCCGGCAGCACTTCGGACACAACCGTATCAATGCCAAGTGTCGCCGCAATCGCATTGGCTGTCGCGTGATTGTCGCCGGTGATCATGGCGACCTTGAGCCCCAAGGCATGCAAGGCAGAAATCGCTTCGGCTGTGCTGGGTTTGATCGGGTCCGACACTGCGATGATGGCGGCAAGACGCCCGTCAATGGCAGCATACAGCGGCGTCTTGTCGGCTTGGCCCAGCTTCGTTCCCACACCTTCGACATCGTCAAGTGCGATTCCTTCACGGATCATGAAGCGGTCTGCCCCAACAAGGACTTTGCGCCCCTCTATGACGGCGCTGACCCCGTAGCCCGTGACGGAGTTGAACTCCTCGACGGGTGCAAGGGACAGCCCGTCCTGCTCAGCGCGCCGTAGGATGGCCGCCGCAATCGGATGCTCCGATGTGGCCTCAACCGAGGCTACCAGCAGCAAAACATCGGCTTCCTCGAATCCGTCCGTCACTGTCAAATCGGTCAGTTCCGGACGGCCCTGTGTCAGTGTGCCGGTCTTGTCCAAAGCAACTGTCTGCACGTTGCTGAGCGACTGCAAGGCATCGCCGCGCCGGAACAGCACGCCCAGTTCGGCCGCGCGCCCCGTGCCCACCATGATCGACGTGGGCGTGGCCAAACCCATCGCGCAAGGACACGCGATGATCAGGACCGCCACCGCAGCGACCAGCGCAAAGCTGAGCGCGGGATCGGGGCCCACCAGCAGCCACGTTAGAAACGTCACCGCCGCCACTACCATAACGGCAGGCACGAACCATAGCGTGATCCGGTTGACCAAATCCTGAATGGGCAGCTTGGCCCCCTGTGCCTCTTCGACCATGCGGATGATCTGAGCCAGCATCGTATCGCTGCCAACGGCTGTCGCGCGGAAAACCAGCGCGCCGGTTCCGTTCACAGTGCCGCCCACCACACCCGCGCCTTGGGTCTTTTCGGAAGGCACAGGTTCGCCCGTAATCATGCTTTCATCTACGTAAGACGCGCCTTTGACCACGGTTCCGTCCAGAGCAATTTTCTCGCCCGGCCGAACCTGCACCAGATCACCGACAACGATCTCATCCACCGGCAGCTCAATCACTTCGCCGTCCCGTTCCACATGGGCGGTCTTTGCCTTGAGGCCGACCAGCTTGGCAATAGCCTGTCCCGTGCGTCCCTTCGCCCGTGCCTCAAGAAACCGTCCCAGCAAAATGAGGGTGACGATGACCGCTGCTGCCTCGAAATAGACAACTCGTGTGCCAGCAGGCAAAAGCGACGGTGCGAAAAGTGCGACAGTGGAAAACCCCCAAGCGGCGGACGAGCCAAGCGCCACCAGCGAGTTCATATCGGGCGCGCCTTTGAACAATGCGGGGAAGCCTTTTAGGTAGAAATCCCGTCCGGGCCACGCCAGAACGATGGTCGTCAGGACAAACTGGATGCCCCAGTTGAGCCCCATGCCCAGCGTGTTCATGATCCAGTGATGCAGCGCGGGGACCATGTGACTGCCCATTTCGAGAATGAACACAGGCATCGTCAAAATCGCCGCAACCAGCGTCATGATTTTGAGATGTGACGCTTCTGCCGCTTTTCGCTCTTGGGTGACATCGACGCTGCCCTGATCCGTGATCACACTCGCAGGATAACCCGCAACAGTTACCGCCTGTGCAATCGAGGCCGCCGATACACCCAGTGCCTGAACGGTCGCCTCCTCTTGCGGCAGGTTCACCGAAGCGGATACCACACCCGGAACGGCTGCAAGGGCGCGCTCGACACGGCCGACACAGGACGCACAGGACATATTCTCGACAGAAAAGCGGAACGCTTGCAACTCGGCTGGATACCCTGCGGTATCGAGCGCTGTGGCGATCAAACCCATATCGAAACTATCGCCGACCACCACAGTGGCAGTCTCGGCGGCGAGGTTGATTGTAGCCTCTTGCACCTCCGGCACGGAAAGCAGCGCCTTTTCGACCCGACCCACGCAGGAGCCGCAATTCATCTCGCGGACGTAAAAGGTGAATGAATTTTCGCTGCTCATAATGAGACTCCTGATCTGACATAATCAAGAGATAGTGCTTCCAGTGGATGGAAGGTCAAGGGGCAATACCGATTTGGTCGACTCATCCGTCATCGTCACGGGTCCATGCAAGACTATCTGGTGCAGGGCCGAGAGCAATCACTCTCGGCGTAGGATTCACACAGCCCTCTTGCGTCAGTGAGGCGGGTTTCTGCTTGCCTGAATATCGCGCTCCCGCGCGGGCCAGGTTGATCGAATATAGGCGAGGATATTCCAGATATCACCGTCGGGGATCACACTCTCATAGGCAGGCATACCACTGTTGAAATCCTTGATGCCCAATGCGGCCAGTGCGCCTTTCCCACCCAGTTTTGTGTAATTGAACAGGAGGGCATTATCGTGGTGCCACGTATGGCCATTCGCATCATGGGGCGGAGCGGGCAGCACCCCGTCCGCATCGGGCGACTGCCAGTCAGGTTGACCTTCGAGGTCTGCGCCATGACATGCTGCACAGTGCTGATCGTATAAAGCGCTTCCCGCAGATAGATCCCGGTTTTCCAGTTCGTGATCCGCGCCAGCGGCAGTGGCCAAGACAATCAGGAGTGGCGCAAGCCATTTCATACGACATTGACCCATGTGCGCATCCCGCCAACAGCATGGCTGAGCATGTGACAATGCAAAAGCCAACGCCCCGGATTATCAAAGACGCAGATGATATCGCGGCTTGTCCCTGCATCCACGAGTGTCGTGTCGCGCAGATCGCCCAAGCCATCACCTTCGCCCACCTCGTAGAAATGATGACCGTGCAGGTGGATACCATGCGGAAATGAAGTATCGTTCACCATGGTGATGCGAACCGTCTCGCCCTGCTGGAATGTCCCGAACGGTTCCTCCTGAAGGTCGGAGACATCGTTGAAGGCCCAGATATTATCGCCGTTGTGCCGTCCGCCCATCGCACCACCCATCATCGTCAGCGTCAAATGCTGGCCTGGGGTCTCCGGTATCGGCAGATCAGGCGGTGACAGGGCTGCGACATCGCTTGGCATTCTATCGGTATTTGTGCCCTCGGCTGCAAGTTCGGCCAAGCGATATAGTCCGTCACGGATGACCATATCAAAACCGACATCGGCCTCTACATCGACAATCAGATCGGCACGCTGCGCCGGAGCCAGAATGACCTGTGTCAGGGGGCGCGGCACAGCCAAGGCCATGCCATCATAGGCCATGATTGATCCGCTCACACCAGTGACCTGCACCGGAAAGATACGGTTTGTAGCCGCATTGATCATCCGCAATCTGACGCGATCCCCGACCTGAACCGTAGATTTGGACAGGAACCCGCGCGCGAAGTTCCCCATGTATCCGCCGTGGGCGACACTATGCATGTCGCTGTATTCTTCAACAAGGCTGCCATCTTCCTGCATCCGCCAATCCGACAAAAGCACAGTAATATCGTGATCAACATCCGGCGGCACGTCATCCTCGACGATCAACGGCCCCATCATGCCCCGTGCAACCTGTTCATTGGAGATGTAGTGAGAGTGATACCAATAGGTTCCTGCATCCGGAGGCACGAAGCTGTATGTTTTGGTCCTGCCGGGATCGATAAGGCTCTGCGTCAAAACAGGAACCCCGTCCATCTTGTTCTCCAACCGGATTCCGTGCCAGTGGACCGCCGTGCCTTCATCCAATCCATTCTCGACTTCCACAGTAACGCGCTGCGCACGGCGCACCCGCAGTTCAGGCCCGGGCATCGCGCCGTTGAACCCAAGCATCGCGGTCATGCCATCGCCCTCCGGCAGGACCTGCTGAACGACCGCTTCAGCCTTCAGCCGCAGCGGATCTTGTGCTGCCATTACTTGGCGCGGAAGGAGAGCGAGAGCCGAAGCCGAAGCGAGAATCTGTCGTCTGTTCATGTGAACCTCATGTTGGCAAAGTAAGATTGGACGTCAAAAGCGCTGTCGTCCCGATAACAGCGAGGATCACCCCCCACTCAACGGATATGGATTTTGACAGATGGCCTGCCGCATGCGGGTCTTTTGCCTGTAAAGCCGGGATGAACCGCAGTTTATTAGCGGCACCCAAGGCAAGCAACCCGGCGACAAATACGACCTTCAGGATCAGGGCCTGCCCATAACCTGTATTCACCAGCGATTTGAACGAACCGACAAGGACATAACTCATATACACTCCCGCGACAATCAATACAGGGATCATGATCTTCGCGAGGATGCCAAACCGGTGCCCGAGATCAGCGGCCTCGGGCCATGTGGCCTCAGCCGATGCCAGCCGCTTTAGCGGGATCAGAATCCCGATCCAAAAGCCGATGGTAACCAGGTGCAGCATAAGCGAGATATCAAGGAGCACGTTTTCTCGGGTCGATACATGGCTCACCTGAACAAACGACCAGATCGAGACAAGGCCACCAACGGCCGAGAGCCATAGCCCGCCCCGACCTAAAAACAGACCAAGGATCAGCAGCCCCAGACCGATCAGCCGGACCATAAATGCTGTCCCGACGGACGTGGTCCAGAGAAGCCCCAGCATTTCCGGATCTGTCATGCCACTTGCGTCACCGGTCAAGTTAGCACCGCTCAACGAAAAGGACAGCGCGGCAGCCACAAGGCCGACCACCGCAAAAACCAGCGCCACCCCTCGCAAGCGCTCCAGCCGGAATACCAATGCGACGATGACACTTCCGACTGCTGTCAACACGCCAAGATAAAGCGCAACCTTGATGATGATCGCTGCCTGCCCCCAGATATCAGGCATCGTTACTCTACAACAAAGCTGAACGAGCCAGTCATCGCGTGGCCGTCAGCCCCCAATCCGCGCCAGTCAATCACATAGGTCCCGCTTCCCAGGGACTGCATAGGGACAGTGAAATCTATTTCCATTCCTTTGTAGGCACTCAGATCCAGATCGACGGCAGGGTTATCAGCATGTGTCAGGCGCACCTTTGTCAGGCGAATATCGTGCAAGAAGTTCATGACAATTTCGGATGGAGCGTCAGTCAAAACCGCCTCATTGGCCGGTGTCGTCTCGTCCATGGCCGAATGCGCCACAGCGCCTGTGGCCCAAAAGGCAATCATGCCAGCAAGTATTATATTTTTCATTTTCTCGTCCTCATAGGCCATCAGTTGATTCCGTTGGCGCGTTGTAATTCCCGAATGTAGGTGGTGATGAGTGTGACCTCGCCGCGTGTCAGACCCTCAACCGCACGCATGTCTCCGAACGGCCAGTGGTGCGCGCGCCCCCCCGATGCCACCGCCCGCTGAAAGCTCTCGTCAGCGTGGTGGCTTGACTCATAAATTTTGTGGACAAGGGGTGGTGCTACGCCGTCGCGTCCCGCGGCGTTTGTGCCATGGCAGGACGCACAGCTTGCCTCGAAGGCACGTTTTCCGATTTGCGCATTTTGCGTCAGGGTATCCGGCAATGCGACGTCAGCCATTTCACCACCGGCAACGGGTGTATCGGGCGTATTTTGAACGCTCTGACCCAGAGCGGTCCAAATAGCGTAGGCGAGCCCAGCAACAAGTATTATGGTCACCACTGCAAGTGTTTGCCTCATCAATACCTCTGTTTTCAGTTTACTTTTTCGCAGCGATAGCCGTTCCAGCAGGGGTAAGGTCAAGCATTCATTTATAAGAACTTTGAAGATGAGTAGAACAATATTGGCTGATTGAGGCAGACGCGCGATACGCCCATTGTTAGCTGATCGTGAGATGACCCCTGCCACGAGGCAGGAGCCAACACTTTCCTACGGGCGCACAATCTCCCAGTAAGCGCCGCGCAGCTTCAGCGTTACCCTACGGTCAGTTTTGTCGCGGTTGCGCCAGAACCAGCTGTGGCCGCCTGCGAAGGGCGCTGTGATGCTGCCATCTCCTGCTGTCTGACCACGGCCTCTCTCGTAGGCAACCTCTTCGCTGCCTGAATGTGCGTGAAGATCAAAGTTGATCCTCCCGCCTGTGGCAAACTTCCGATGAGCAGCCTCACTTGAGTGGTCCAAATTGAAAGTTAGTACATGAACTGTTTCAGGCCGTTCGCGAGTACGCGCGGAAATAGTGTTCGCTGCGGAAGCCGACGCTGAACTGGCCCCAGACGCGGGTCAGCGGACTGGCTGATAGATCAGGTTTTTCTGAACAAGCCAAAATGGAACCGCTGCATGCTGCCCCAAGGCGTGTGGTGATCGTGTATTAAGGACTGGATCAGCCGGTAGTTCGGACCCAGCCGTTCCGTGAGCAGCCTCGCGTCATAGCGGGCAACCGGCAGTCCGCTGCATTTTTCTGGTCCATCCAGCGCAAATGTGCCGATGATGGCATGGCCACCGGGGCCAAGAGCTCGATCCATGACCTCGAAATAGGCCTGCTGATCGGCGACATCGGTGAGGAAATGAAACGCTGCCCGGTCATGCCAGACATCGAAGTGCCCTGGCGGTTGCCAATCGAGGATGTTCGACACAACCCACTCGACGGGCACATCCTCGGGCAGTCGCGCGCGGGCCTTTGCCAGCGCTGAGTCCGACAGGTCGAGCACAGTGATCCGGTGATAGCCCAGTTCCAGCAAGCAATCCACGAGCCGCGACGCCCCCGCGCCAACGTCGAGAATGGCGGCGTCGCTGGTCGCCTCTGTCGCCGCGATCAGGTCGAGCGAGACCTGCGGACGATCCTCGAACCAGCTCGTCTCGGCCTCAGCCTTGCTTTGGTAGACGTTTTCCCAGCGGTTCGGTTTTTCAGCCATTGCCATTTCCTCACAAATCGATTCGCCGCAACCGCAGCGCATTGGTGATGACCGAGACAGAAGACAGGCTCATCGCGGCCGCCGCGATCATCGGTGAGAGCAGAAGACCGGTGAAAGGATAGAGCAGCCCCGCCGCGATCGGCACGCCAAGGGAATTGTAGGCGAAGGCGAAGAACAGGTTCTGCTTGATGTTGCGCAGGGTCGCCCGCGCCAATTTGCGGGCCCGTACGATGCCCATCAGATCGCCACCCAGCAGCGTGATCCCTGCGCTTTCCATCGCCACGTCGGCCCCGGTCCCCATGGCGATGCCGACGTCAGCGGCAGCCAGCGCAGGCGCGTCATTCACCCCATCACCTGCCATGGCGATCTTGTGGCCATCCTTGCGCAACTGGTCGATCAGGTCCTTCTTGTCTTCCGGCAGGACACCCGCGCGCACCTCGTCGATGCCGAGCTTGCCCGCCACCGCCTGCGCCGTGCGTTCGTTGTCGCCCGTCGCCATGATGACGCGCAGCCCCTGCGCATGTAGTTCCTTTATCGCCTGCGCTGTGCTGTCCTTGATCGGGTCGGCCACGGCAACGATCCCCACCAGCGCCCCGTCGACTGCGATGAACATCGCTGTCTTGCCCTCAGCTCGCAGGGCATCGGCCTGTGCCTCGGCCGCGCCCGTGTCCAGACCCATCTCCATCATCATCGCCGAGTTGCCAAGTGCTACGGCGCGACCGCCGATTAGTCCGTGCACACCCTTGCCAGTGACCGCCTCAAAATCGGTGGCCTCTTGCCGTGCGGCGCCCGCCGCTTCGGCCCCTTCGACAATCGCTTCGGCAAGAGGATGCTCGGACCCGCGTTCCAATGCCGCGGCCAGCGATAGCAGGTCCGCCTCGGCCAAATCCCCCAGCGCCAATGTGTCAGTCAGCTTCGGCTTGCCCATGGTTAGCGTGCCGGTCTTGTCCACGATCAGCGTATCGACAGATGCCATGCGTTCCAGCGCCTCTGCGTCCTTGATCAGCACGCCCGCCTGCGCCCCACGCCCTGCCGCCGTAGTGATCGAGATCGGCGTCGCCAGTCCCAGCGCACAGGGGCAGGCAATGATCAGCACCGACACCGCCGAGGCGATGGCGAAGACCAGCGCTGGTTCCGGCCCGAAGATCATCCAAAGGGCGAACGCAAAGATCGCGGTTCCCACGACCGTTGGCACAAATATGGCTGAGACCCGGTCCGCGAGGCCCTGGATGGGGGCACGTGACCGCTTCGCGTTCGACACCATGGTCACGATTTGCGCCAGAACGGTATCAGCGCCGACCTTACCCGCTTCGATCACCAGAGAGCCGTTCTTGTTAATCGTGGCCCCGGTCACAGCATCGCCGGGGCCTTTTTCGACGGGCATCGACTCTCCGGTCAGCATGCTTTCGTCCAAGCTTGACCGCCCCTCGATCACCGTTCCGTCCACCGGGACCGCATCGCCGGGGCGTACACGCAGCCGGTCGCCTTCCATGATGTTTTCCAGCGGCGCGTCGTATTCATTGCCGTCCGGCAAGATACGCCGCGCAGTCTTTGGCGCGAGGTCGAGAAGCGCGCGGATCGCGTCGCCCGTGCGTTCGCGCGCCCGAAGTTCCAGCACCTGGCCGACAAAAACCAGTGCAACGATCACCACTGACGCCTCGAAGTATGTGCCGACGCCTTGGCCCATGCGATATTGTTCGGGGAAAAGGCCCGGCAGGAACGTCGCGAAAATCGAATAGAGATAGGCCGCCGACACCCCAAGGCTGATCAGCGTCCACATGTTTGGTGATCGATTCACGACGGAATCCCAGCCCCGCTTGAAGAACGGCCATGCCGCCCAAAGCACGATCGGTGTGGCCAGCACGAATTCCAGATAGCTGGCCATCTGATGCCCGATCCAGTCGCGCACCGGCAGGCCGACCAGCCCGCCCATGGTCAGCACGATCAGCGGCACCGCCGCAGCCGCCGAAATCCACATCCGGCGGGTGAAGTCGGTCAACTCCTCGCTGGGCTCGTCGGTTGGCAGCATCGGCTCCAGCGCCATGCCGCAGATCGGGCAGGCTCCGGGCGCGTCGCGGATGATCTCGGGGTGCATCGGGCAGGTGTACTGAACGTCGGCGGGTGCTGCCTTCTTCTTGCCCGCAGCGCGGCCTGACGCATAGTGCCAAGGGTCGGCCTTGAACTTCGTCTGGCATTTCTCGGAGCAGAAATGGAAGGTCTCGCCCCCAAACTCCGCGTACCGCCCGTCGGGCTTGACCGCGACCGTCATCCCGCAGACCGGGTCCTTGGCAGTCTCTGTCTCCGACGGGATTTCGGGTGCCGCGTGTGGGTGATCGTGGTCCATGAGGTGCCAGCCTTTCAGTTGTTTCTCAGCCTAAGGCTTCCAGTCATTGGAAGCTCAAGCCATTTCTCAATGGTCATCGTGAGCGTCTTCCCTGACCGGATTGCGCGCGAGGAAAACCCGCACGAAGAGGAACACGAGCGCCATGCCGATGACGCCAATCACGACTATCAGCGGGTCGGAATGCCACTTCATCACGGCGAAGGCGGTCAGCACTACGGCATCGAGTACGATGGCCGTCAGCAGCACCCAACCCCGCGCGCCGATCTCCTCGCGCAGATGCCGGAACACGCCCAAGTGGATGATCATGTCCATCACCAGGTAGAAGAACGCGCCAAGCGAGGCGATGCGGCTGAGGTCGAAGAAGACCGTCAGGAAGCCTGCGATCACGACGGTGTAGACCAGTGTATGATCCTTGATCGTGCCCGGCATCCCAAAATGGCTGTGGGGGATCATCTTCATGTCGGTCAGCATTGCCAGCATCCGCGAGACCGCGAACACACTGGCGATCAGACCCGACGCCGTGGCGACCAGCGCCAGCGCCACCGTCAGGTAGAAGCCAATCTGTCCGAGGGCGGGCTGGGCCGCCTCGGCAAGTGCGTAATCCTTGGCTGCCACGATGCGGTCGAGAGGCAGGCTGGAGCCGACGGCGAAGGCGACAAGCAGATAGGCGATCACGCAAATCCCAATGGACAGGACAATGGCCCGCCCCACGTTTTGATGTGGCTTGGTGATCTCGGCACCGCTGTTGGTGATCGTGGTGAAGCCCTTGAAAGCAAGGATCGACAGCGCGACCGATGCCACGAAGCCGGTGGCGCCCGCGTCTCCACCCGTCGCCTCGAACGTCAGACCGCTGGCCCAAAGTGCCGAAACACCGAACAGCGCGATGCCGCCCACCTTCAGTACGGCCATGACGATGGAAACCAGCCCGACCGAACGGGTGCCCGAGGCATTCACGAGATAGGCAATGACGATCAGCCCGACGCCCAGAACCGGAACAAGAATGCTGTCGGCATCGCCGCCGAACGCCCGCAGCGTGTAAGTGCCGAAGGTGCGCGCGACGAGACTTTCGTTGATGACCATCGACAGCGCCATAAGGAGCGAGGCACCTGCCGCCACTGTTGTCGGCCCGTAGGCTTTCTCCAGGATCATCGCGATGCCGCCCGCAGACGGATAGGCGTTCGACATCTTGATGTAGGAGTAGGCGCTGAACGCGGTCACGATGGCACCGACGACGAACGAGAGCGGAAAGAGCGGCCCGGCGAGTTCCGCGATCTGCCCGGTCAGCGCGAAGATGCCAGCGCCGATCATAACACCAGTGCCCATGGCCACTGCGCCGGGCAAGGTGATGCTGTTTTTCTTGTAGGCGTCCGCCATCAGAATTCCTTTTGAGTTTTGCGTCGGGTCGCGATCCAGAGCAGCGGCAATCCGGTGATCAGGCCGAGGCCAAGCACCGCCCATGTCGCCCGGCGGAGGTCTCCGCTCACCGCTTCCCCGCCGAAATGGGCGAGGAGGAAGCTCGCCGGAACGATCCCGGCCAGTGTCGCAACCGCGAAGCGCCAAGCGTGCAGTCGGCTGAGCCCCGCCGCGTAACTGATCATGTCGAAGGACACGAAGGGCATCAGCCGACTGGCAAAGACCGTCGCCATCAAAGCAGTCTGCGAGCCGAGCAAACCGGCATCGACCCGATCACCGAACACCCGCCGCAAGACGTCATGCCCCAGAGACCGCGCCAGACCGAAGGCGATCAGCGCCCCCAGCTCGGCGCCGATCACGACCAGCACCGTGCCCCAGAGATGTCCGTAGGCAGCCCCGGCGGCGAGCGCGATCGGTGCGCTCGGGATCGGGCTGGCCACGACCGCAACGGTCATCAGCGTGACGATCACGACAGGACCCCAGAGGCCAGCGCGGGCCACCAATTTATCGAGACGCTCAGCGTCCATCAGCCCGCGTACCTCGGTGAACACCGATGGCGCGAACTGCCACACGCTGAGCAAGGCGATCCCGAGGATCGCCAGCGCTGCCAGGATGACGGCGCGCAGGCTCATCTCAGATCGCCGCGACGGCCTTCGCCAGAAGGTCGCGGACCTCTCCTGCAACGGCCGTGAGTTCAGCGTTTTCTATCGCCTGCATCGACGCCACCGGGTCGATGGCGCTGACCTCCACGCCGCCTTCGACCTCTCGCAGGATGACATTGCAAGGCAGCATCGCGCCGACCCGCGGCTCGATCCCGATCGCCTGATGCGCCATCTTCGGGTTGCAGGCGCCCAAGATTCGATAGGCTGGCATCTCGACATCGAGTTTCTTCTTCATCGTCGCCCGGACGTCGATCTCGGTCAGGATGCCAAAGCCGTGATCGGTCAACGCATCGCGAGCGCGGGCGTCAACGGCGTCAATACCGGCGTCAATACCGGCGTCCGGTATCAGGCGATTCATCGTGTAGTCCATCGGAAGTCCTTTCAGTTCATTTGCGCAAGTATTTTAGAAGCGCCGCAATAGCGAGCCCGACCAGTACGATGCACACGATCGCCCAGATCCAGCCAAAGCCCATTCCATTCCCCATGCCGTAGTCGTTCATCATTGTTTTCTCCTACAATTACTCATGAGACTGCCCCCACCAACCGGCGCTTGGCGCGATTGACGGCGAAACCTGCGCATCAGTTGTCGCCCATCATGCCTCGATGTCTGCCCTGCATATCGCCATGCTGCCAGCCGCTGTGGCTTTCCATCATCGCGGCCATTGCAGCCATTTCGGCTTCCGTCACCTGTGCGTCGCCGTCAGGGTCGTGCATCTGGAAGGCGCGCACGGTCATTGGTCGCGTATGAGCCGCGTGCATCACCGCAAATTCCTCAAGCGAAAGCGTACCGTTGCCGTCAGCGTCATACGTCTTGATTTCGGCCTGAATGCCGGCTGTCATTTCTTCAGGGCTGAGCGTACCGTCCTTGTTAGTGTCAAACGTGGCCATGGCATAGTTCTGACCTCCGCCCATCATCATGCCCATCCCACCATGGTCACCCATCATACCGATTCCGCCACCCATCATCTGGCCTGGCTGCATCTGGATTTGCTGCGCGACCACCGGCACCGCAACGGCGGTCAGGCAGAGCGTGGCAACGGCTGCAACCGCGAAATTTTTCGAATGTCTCATGGCATCTCTCCTCAGTTTATTGGCACATCGCCATGGAAGCGAGCATAGGCCCTTCCGGGCTTCAAGAACTGACTTGGATCAATCATCGGATTCACAGACCGGGTAGCATGAAAATGACGCCTGCACTTCACATTGCTCTGCCGCACGTCTAAGCCCAAGATATTACAGGAGCAGTTTTCCGGATCACTAAGAGATCGGCGCCCCCAACATCTATATCACTATGCCCAGGCATGATTAGATTATCGCTGAGAGGGATTGCCCCCCAAGGGGGACGCTGGACCCACCGTCGGCCCATCAGGCTCGCTCCATGAACCCCCTGTTGACGCAAGCCACTGTGCAGCGCGGCGGAGAAAAGTTTTGCCTCGAGGCCGCCTGAATGGCAGCTTTCATCTTCGCAGCCAGATTGGCTCGCAAGTGCAGCGAAGGTCCGGCGTCCGCCGTTTTTTTTGAATGCTGCGTTAGCGAAATTTCGACCCGAGCGACATTTTTATTATCTTGTTTCTCGGTTCACGACTCCAAGGAAGGATTGGAAAAACGGACGTTGTTATGGCCTGCATAGTATAAACGTTCCAGGCGCCTTCGCTATCAAGGACTACGAAATATTGTTGCGTAGGTTCGAATCGGTTTCTGGAGCCTGGTCTTGTATCAGCACTTTCTTGAACTGGGCCGCCGTGTCAAACGTGCCGCCGCCCGGGATGAGGTCTGCCTCCGGATGATGACCGTTCCGGGTGTCGGGCCGATTGCCGCGCTGACCTTCAAGGCTGCCGTTGACGATCCTGCGCGCTTCAAACGGTCTCGGACGGTTGCCGCTCATTTTGGGCTGACACCAAGGCGCTATCAATCTGGCGAGCATGACAATCCCGGCAGAATTTCCAAAGCCGGAGACCGGGATATTCGAGCGACGCTTTATACGGCCGCGAATGCCATACTGATGCGCACGATAGCAGGCTCTCAGATCAAATCTTAGGGCATGCGACTGGTGCGAACCAAAGGACGCCGCCGCGCCGTTGTCGCGGTGGCCAGAAAGTTGGCCGTCCTGCTGCATAGAATGTGGGCAGATGGCACCGAGTTCCGTCCGGCAGAGGTTAAGGGCACAGCATGATCTGATCCACCACCCTCCAAAGCCGAACGGGATCGTCCCTCACCGGACGAGGTCTGTGGAAGAAGCCGAAAATAGCTGCTGCGCAACGAGAAGCGCGTCCCAAAGCAAGGCTCTCCACTGCCAATCCGACACATGCGTGCAGCGATGCCCTATGGCATCAACCAGACTGCGAAGAGAAGCGTGACCCGGATGAGTGACAATGATCCACAAGAAAGAAGGAAAACGAGCTTGACCAAAACGCCCAATTAGAGAAGCGGACTCTAAACTCTATGTGGCGAAGATCCCCTCCCAATTCGATTTGACTGATGCGGCTCTATGGATGGATATCAATGTCACTAAAAGCAGAAGCGAAATTTCTCCGGTCACGGTTTCGGCTTGCTACCTTCAGAAATGCGTAGCCCAGCGGGGATGGCTTTCGTCGATAACCAGGGCATGGCTGTGCCTGCGATGCCCATTTAAGTGGGGATGACTGAGCGGCAGGTTGTCGTGGGTGTGTTCAAGCTCCACGGGGTCGCCGGATGGCCACAGATTCAGCGCTACGAGCATCCCTAAAGCCGCGATGAGGGCCAGCCCAACCAGCGCAGGAACGACGCCATAGGCCGTCAGTAGCCATCCGGACAGCGGATAGGTCACCAGCCAACAGGCGTGGGACAGCGCAAATTGCGCCGCGAACAGCGCAGAGCTATCCCCTGCATGGGCGGAACGGCGCAGCAATCGGCCAGACGGGGTGAGGACGGCGGAATATCCGATCCCGACCAGCAACCATGCCCCCAGAAGGATGGACCAGCCGAGACCGGCCACCACGACCGTTGCCGCCAGCCCCAGAAGTGTCGCCACCATCAACCCTGCACCGCCAAACATCACGGCCCGGTCAGGCAGTGCATCCAGAATGCGTGGGAGGACCAGCGCGGCCGTCATGGAGCCCGCGCCAAAGGCAAACATTGTCCATGCCAGTGCGCTTTCCGACAGGCCAAGTGAGCCGCGCACCAGAACGACGGTATTGACCAGCACCATCGCCCCTGCCGCCGCTGCCGCGAGGTTCAGCGCCAAGAGGCCGCCTAGGCGGGGCGTTGCAAGGTAGATGCGGATACCCCGTGTGGTCCGATCATAGGTTCCGCGTGGCTCGGACGGGTTGGGGCTGGGCAGCAGCACCGAAACAACAAGAAGGGCCGAGGCCGCGAAACCTACAACTGTTCCGAGGAAAAGCGAATTGTAGGACATCACCGTGAGCAGAAGTGCCGCCAGCGTCGGACTGACGATGTTTTCCAGATCGTAGGCCAGCCGCGACAGCGACAGCGCGCGGGTATAGCGCTCCTCTTCTGGCAAAACATCCGGGATCGTCGCCTGGAAGGTCGGCGTAAAGGCGGCAGAAGCCGATTGCAGCAGGAAAATCAGTGCATAGACCTGCCAGACCTCGGTCACGAAAGGGAGTGCCAGCGCAACGCCGGCGCGCACCAGATCGAGCGTCACCAGAAAAACGCGGCGCGGCACCCGGTCCGCGAATGCCCCGGCAATGGGAGCGATACCCACATAGGCCACCATCTTGATGGTGAAGACCGTGCCGAGGACCAGCGCGGCCCCGTCGCCCGCAAGATCGAAGGCAAGCAGACCAAGTGCGACCGTTGCGAGTCCGGTTCCCAGAAGCGCCACGACCTGCGCCAGAAACAGATGGCGGTAGGTGCGGTCGGAGAGGATATCGAGCATGGCGGGCCTCAGAGATATTTGGCGATCGTCCGCAGTTCTGCGCGATCTGTTTCGGAACCTTCGACGTTCAAGCAATGGTCCATATGGTCATGGATCAGCGCCCGCTTGGCATTCGTGACAGCCTTTTCGACCGCCTGCATCTGTTGGGCGATCTCCAGGCATGGCTTGCCCGCCTCGATCATATCAATCACGGCGCGCAGGTGGCCGTCAGCACGTTTCAGCCGAGCGATAAGGGCGGGATGGGTTGCATGAACAGGGTTAGTTGTCATATGAATTTCTTATCCTCCCCTGGGGGATAGAACAAGATGGTGCCGCGACGCATCACATGAAAGACGAGCGGACAGGCAGTATTGATGACAAGTTTACGAACAATCGGAAAGGCCGCCTTCGCGACGCTTCTCTGCGCGGCCGTTCTTGTCTGGTCGGTCATGCCTACAACCTCGCACGCGCCCGCAATCCTCGACGTGCTTCAGGAGCATGCCGAGATGATCGCCGAGCATGGGCATTCGCATGGTCTGGAAGAGGACCTGGCTTGGGCCATGCACGGACACAGCCACGACAGTGTCGATCACGACCATAGCCAGGCGGTTGTGCCTCGCCCCGATCTGTCGTCGCAGCCGCTCGACATCTACAGGACCTCATGGCGGCTCGGTTCGGCCACGGCGAGTACGTTGCGGACAGAACAGATCGAACGACCTCCGCGCGTCTGATCGACCGCGCGCCCTCGGCGCGTTTCATCCGATCATCAAACACATATGCGGAGTTCAACCCATGAACACAGTCCATCGGGGCTGGACCGATCCCGGCACGCGTCGGATCGCGATCCTGTCCTTCATTGCGCTATCGGCGCTCATCTCAAGCACGGGCCACGCGCTTGCCCACAATGTCACCGAAGGTGACGCGGGCTACATTCAGGAAATCTGGGGAGTGAACATCATTCCCTTCATGTATCTCGGTGCCAAGCACATGGTCACGGGATATGACCACATCCTGTTCCTGCTGGGCGTCGTCTTCTTCCTCTACCGGATGAAGGAGGTCGGCATCTATGTCAGCCTCTTCGCGCTGGGGCATTCGACCACGATGCTGGCGGGCGTCTGGTTCGGATGGGGCATCAACGCCTACATCATCGACGCTATCATAGGCCTCTCGCTCGTCTATACGCCGCTCGCCAATTTGGGCGCCTACCAGCGCTGGTTCGGGTTTCAGCCCAACACCAAGGCCGCGACACTGATCTTCGGCCTATTCCACGGCACGGGCCTCGCCACCAAGATCCTCGACTACGAAATCGCCTCGGAGGGGCTGCTGGCCAATCTTCTGGCGTTCAACGTGGGCGTCGAGCTTGGCCAGATCATGGCGCTCGCCGTGATCCTCATCGTGATGGGCTTTTGGCGGAAATCCCCGAACTTTTTCCGCCAGGCCTACACCGCCAACGTCGTCATGATGTCCATGGGGTTCATCCTCATGGGCCTGCAAATCACCGGCTATTTCGTAGCCACCTGAGAAAATTGGAGACCCAAATGTTCAACGCAGAAAAACCGAGCCTTGAAGAGCTGCCAAGCTCCGCCCAGCTGATCCGTTCCACCGCCATTGCGGCGGCCAGCGCTGTCGCGATCCTTGTAACCGTCGTTCTGCCCGCCGAATACAACATCGACCCGACCGGGATCGGAGGAGTCCTCGGCCTGGCAGAGATGGGAGAAATAAAGACCCAGCTCGCAGAGGAGGCCGAGGCCGACAGGTTGATGGAGCTTGAGGGAGAAGAGCAGTCCAGCCTGATGAACGACATCTTCGGGCTCTTCGTCGGCGCGGCACACGCGCAGGAGGTCGAGGTCTGGCGCGACGAGATCACTTTCACTCTGGCACCTGGTGACAGTGCCGAATGGAAGCTGGTGATGGAAGAAGGCCAGACGGTGGAATACCGGATGCTCGTTGAAGGCGGGCGCGTGAACTTCGACATGCATGGTCATGGTGGCGGTCAGTCGGTGACCTACGAGAAGGGCCGCGGCTCCACCGGCAACGAAGGCGAAATCGTCGCCGCGTTCGACGGCGAACACGGCTGGTTCTGGCGCAACCGCGACAGCTCGGATGCTACTGTGACCGTGCAAGTGCGCGGCGAATACGCCGAGTTCAAAGACGCCAGCTGACACCTGAAGCTGCCGTTCGTGCCATGTGCGGCGAACGGCAGCTCTCCGCCGATTTTGTGGAAAAACACCTGTTCGCGAGCGCAGAAACAGCTGTTCTGAATTTGGCGCAAGCGCCTTTCTTCTCAGGCTTTCCGCATTTGCTGCGATGCAGGAAAGATCTTAGCCAGTTTACGGAGGTTTTGGGCGGTTGCGGCGAGCAGGAATTCGTCATTTGCACCGCATGGGCCACGTAATCGAAGCCGCCCGAGGCCGAGGATGCGTTTGAGGTGAGCGAAGAGCATCTCGACCTTTTTGCGCAATCGCATTGAGATGGCGTATTGCCTGGTCTTGGCGATGTCGCGGGCGACCTGGCGGGCATCTTCGTGTTCTTCGCGGGTGATGGACCGGAAGTCGGCGTTGGGGCAGCAGCGCGACTTCGAGGGGCAGGCTTGGCAGGTGAGCTTCAGGCAACGGTATTTTGCGACGCCCTTGCCCGTCGGCCCTCGGTTCGGGTCGGAATAGTTCCGGCGGAACTGCTTCAGCGCGTGTCCTTCGGGGCAGATGTATTGGTCGTTCTCAGCATCCCATGCGAAGTCCGCACGGGTCCAGGTGCCATCGTTGCGACCGGACTTGTAGAAGACCGGGATATGCGGTGCAATCTTGCGATCGACCAGCCAGCCCAGAAGCGGCCCGGTGCCATAGGCAGTGTCCGCAATCAGCCGCTCAGGATGCAGGTCGAACCGTTCCTTCACCCGATCCAGCATGGTCTTGGTCGACCCGACTTCTGCCTGTCGGATTGATCTGGTCGCTTCCACGTCGACGATCACCCCGTGATCGGTGTCGATCAGATAATTGTCGGAATAGCTGAAGAAAGCAGGCCCCTTGCGGGCTGCTGTCCACTGACTGGCGGGATCAGAATGCGAGGTGAACTTGGGCTGCACCTCGCTGGCCGCGCCAAAGGCTGCCTTGTCCAGTGTGTCGAGATACTCGCGGACGGCGCGGGGCGCATCCGCCGGGTCTATGCTTGCCGCGTCCCAGTCTTCCTTCCGCGTGGAGTTCTGCTTGTTGGCATCCGCTTCAATCAGGCTGGCATCGATCGCCATGCGCTGACCGCTGACCAAGCCTTCTGCGATACAGCACGCAACCGTCGTCTCAAACAGGTGACGCAGCAGTTCGCTGTCGCGAAAGCGCCCATGCCGGTTCTTGGAAAACGTCGAATGATCCGGCACACGATCGCTCAGATCGAGGCAGCAGAACCAGCGATACGCGAGGTTCAGATGCACCTCTTCGCAGAGCCGCCGCTCTGACCGAATGCCAAAGCAATAACCGACCAGCAGCATCCGGATCAGCAACTCGGGATCGACCGACGGGCGGCCCGTATGGCTGTAGAACTCCGCCAGATGACCACGGATGCTGCTCAGGTCGACGAACCGGTCAATGGATCGCAACAGGTGATCCATAGGGATGTGATCCTCAAGCGAGAACTCGTAAAACAGCGCCGGTTGCGCTTCTTGCCTCGGTCCCATCATCGCTGATCCTCCCCTCGATTGCAGGAATTGAATCAGCAGTTCAGCTCTTATTCAAGCAAGAGTTTTTCAACAAAATAAGCCCTGATCTACAGCTGCGGTCTATAGCCGTGTTTTGTCAGCAGCCGAACTTTGCCTATTTTTCTAACAAAAGCCGCTGAAGTGATCCAAATCACCCCAACGGCCAAGCTTTGCCTGCAAAATGGACAACGAATTCACCAAAACGGTCAATTTATGGTTGTCGATTCATTAAGTATCCATGCCGTCAACAAAGCCACTTGGAATACCATTAGCATGCGCAAGTCATGCACCCTTCACACAAATGCCAGCCTCAGGTGGCTGATCCGGAAACTTGATACGTCATACCTTTCGCATTCGCCTGCACAGACCTATACTATCCAACGTGCTAAGTCCTCTTCCCCTACGTCCCGTGCCTATCCACAGGGAGACGATACTATCGTTCCTGTCGCGGATAGCAGCGATAAATGGTGTGTCGGCTGCCGACCTTGCAATGGATATGGGTTTTTCAATCAAGAAGATTATCAACCTTGAGGAAAATGCTGTGCGCGGTCTTGCTGAATGCGGCGGCCTAACTGACGAGCAAATTCAAGAGCTCGTGTCTTGGACAGGCCAAGCAGTGGGAGGTGTCCGGATGGCATTTCGCGATGAGATATTCGTCTCAAGAGCGGTCAGGAACCCAATCATGCGGGGCTGCCCGATTTGCCTTCGCGAGGATGCCAGTAACCATCCCTCGCGACCGATCAGCCGAATGGCGATGCGAGGAGACTGGCAGTTGCGAGAACTCAATCTTTGCATCGCGCATCAGCACCCCATAGTTCCGCTTTGGAAAAACGATCTGCCAACTGATAGGTTCGATATTTCGAAACGACTCGCAGAAATCTTGCCAGCAGTGCTCGAAGGCGGATTGGACCAGCTGCGTGTGACACCTTCGCCCTACGATCTTTGGCTTAGCAATCGGCTGGACACCGGATTAGATGATACTTGGCTCGCTGATAAATCTCTCTATGCAGTGACAACTTTTTGTAAACTTTTGGGGGTAGAGCTTCAGCAATTGCAATCTTTTCCGGATGAGATTGGATATGCGGTTGAAGCCGCTGCTCATGATGTTGGGTTTGATGTCGCAAGCCAGGGCGAGGTCAGCATACGGGCCGCGTTCAACTCACTTGCTGCTCGCGCGGATGGTCAAAATGACGAGCCTAAAAAGGCTTTTGGTAAGCTTTACTCAGACTTGAGCCAAGCTCATGTAGATAAGCACGAGTTTGCACCATTCCGGAAACTACTGCGCGATTGTATCATAGACATTTGGCCTGTCGCCGCCGACGAGAACATGCTCGGGGTAACCCAGAAAGAAAGGCTGCTGCACTCAATCAAAAGCGCAGCGCAGGAGACCGGTATCGGAGCAGGCCTGCTCGACCAATTCTTGGTTCATGCAGGCGCGATATCCGCAGAGGACAAACGTCCCGCGGCCCGAAAGACCTTTGACGCAAAGGCATACCAAGAGCTTCTTGCAGAAATCCCGACGTTGGTCGGCTCTTTGGAGATGCAACAACGCATTGGGGCAACACAACATCAACTTGCGTCTTTGGCAGAGGATAAGGTCCTACGTCCACGGATCGACATACCAACGATCAAAGCTCCTTGGCGGGTTGCTGATGGCATGGCTCTGATTGCCGAACTCCACGGGCTGGCGAGCTCAATCCAGCGGAATGATAGACGCTGGGAAACGATACAAATGGCCAGGCGCCGATCCGATTTGAGCGTGGGTACACTCATCGCGGCTGCCCGGTCGCGGCAGCTTCAGGTTGGGCACCGTGAGGATCGCTGGGGATACGCCGGGTTCAGCGTTTTGAAGTCTGAGGTCGACGCTTTGAAATCGTTACGTAAAGATCAGCAGGAGGATTTCATGATCAGCGCCGCGGCGTTTGCACGATCCGTCGGGATGCGTCGCGAAGGTTGGTTCGAGAAGTTCATGGCGGCAGGGCACATCACTGGAACACGAATGCCACACCCGAAAATTGGAGGGATGCGGATTTATATCTCCAAAGAAGATATCGCAGAATTTCACGCGCGCTTCGTGACTGCCTCGACCATGGAACGAGAATTCGGACTCCACAAACGAACACTGCTCGCAAGGCTGAAAGCGGCGCATGTGAAGCCTTTCGCCCCGAACGCTCAGGATTTTGGAACGCTCTATCTACGTGAGGACGTCGAAGCGGTGATCAAGCCTGCGCGGATAGTCTCGCGAAAGTAAGGTTTATAGGTCGCTCCGATTTGAAATTTGGTTGAACTGAAAGATCTCAGTATGTGCGTATGAGCACAATACGATCCAAAATAAAGCTCCTACGTGCAGACACAAACTTCTTGACACCGATTTGCACGAAACAGGCAGAATTTGCACTCTTATGCCCCATTGGCAATTGAGTAGAGAAATGGCGATCCCGGGAGGACTCGAACCCCCAACATCCTGATTAGAAGTCAGGTGCTCTATCCAGTTGAGCTACGGGACCGCAGTTGCGAGCAATTTTACTTCTCACAGGAGCGTTATGCGCGATACAGCTGGGACCATCAAGAGGTCGCTTGCGTTATACCGTAGCGAACCAGTCAGGCAGGACAGTGCGGCAGACGTAATGGATAAAAGGTGGCTTGACGATACCGCGTTTTGGGTCGCGCACGGGGTTGTCGCGGATCTGTTCATAGCCCAAAGCAACGGCCTCCGGCCAAGGAAACTCATTGGCGGCGGCCATTTTTTTGAAAAATCTGCGGGTATGTACATCTGGTTTGGCCCAGCCTTTCACGCCCCAGTCCTCGCCGACGTCTTGCGCAACCGAGTGCCGAACCGCGTTCGTTGCATCCAGCGCGGCAATATTGGCGTGTTTGAGGTGAACGAAAAAAACATCGTCAGGCATCTCGAAGGGGAAATCCGCAGTCTTGCGGTAACCGCAAAAAACCCCATGCCAGCGCAACGGCAATGCCTTTCGCACCGCCCAGGCCTTGCTGTAATGGCCAGTCACGCAGGCCACGCGGCGATGCGCCAGCGCGCTGACATCGGGGGCAAGCGGTGCGTCGCCTTCCACCTCCGCCAGATTCAGACCCAGCGCGAAGAGCGCTGGCGCCTTGGTGCTCGCGAACATCGCCTCGAAAGACTCGTAGGTTTCGGGATTATAACAAACCAATTCGTCCGCGTCGGTCTGGATCACCCAGTCATAGAGATTGCCCAGCCCTGACTGGATCCCGTTCATGAGGCGCATGCGAACGCGGTCAAAGTTCTTCAGATCGTCACGTGGGATGGTGATGATACTTGCCTCGGGGCAGATTTTGGCAATCTCGGGGTCGTAGCCGTGCGAGATCACATAGAGGTTGCGCGGCCCCAGATATTTTCCATAATGCCGGTACCATTGCCCAAGCGCCCAGTAGTCGCGGTAGACCATCGTTAAGGCACAAATCTTCATAATCCCACCCTTGTTACCCGGAAGGCCTAGCTGTGGAATGCGGCCTGATCAAGGAAATGCGGGGCGGCACGAAGAAATATCCCGACTGCTTCGCATCTCAGGGCACGCGCGCCCAGAAGGATGTCTTGTGTCTGTGCGCACCGCGCAGTTTTTCGACGTAGTCCGCGTGTGGCAGGAAGCGGCCGTAGTCGGTGAACTGCGTATCGGCGGCGGCACAGTCCATAAGATGGTCAGCGGCGTAGACGTAACGGCCCGCGCGCCCTTCCCACAGCGCGTGGGAGATCATCGCGCGCCACAGCAGCACCGCGGCCAGTGGATGCCTGTCGCGCAGCGCCTCTGCTGCGGGGGTCAGGATGTGGAAAAGGTTGCCGTCCAGCTCGTCCCCACGCGCCTCGATCAGGCGCGCGCCTGTGGCGAGGTCGGGCCAGTCCAGAAAGAACTGCAAGGCGGCATGAACGTCGGGGAAGTCCAGCGCATGAGCTTTGGCGCTGTCCTCCACCTCGATATCGTCGAAATCCGGTAGTGGCTTGAGGTAATCGCGCAGGGTTTGCACATCCAATGTGTCACGAAATAAGGTCCAGCGGTAGGCTTGGGCATCCGCAACGCGGCCCATTGCCAGAAGACAGCCGATATAGGCTGCATCCCAAACCTGCTCCCCCGCCCCCTCCACAGCTTCCAGAATATCCAGCGCCTCATGCGTGCGTCCGCCATCCGACAACATCCCTGCTACCTGCGCAGCGATGCGCGGCTGCGCCATCTGGTCGGGCGTATACTGCGCGATAAAGGCCGGGGTGTCCCCCTGGGCCAAGGCGATCTCCTGAAGGCTCTGCCGGATCAGGCGGTCCTTCTGTCCGGTGGCATAGTCTTCTTCACCGCCCCGCAACTCGCGCAGGAACCGAAGTGCCGCGTGTTCCTCTGCCTGCGGCACAGGAATTTCTGCGTGCGCTTCGACCAGATCGCGCAACTGCGCCAAGCCTTCGCCGCCCAAAGCATCGGCCATCAGAGGGATGATCCCGTCAAACACACCATAGCTGTTGTCCAGCACCGCATGCCACGTGCGCGCAGCCAGATCGGAAGGGAGCATACCCGCATTCGGGGCAATATCGCCCAGCCGCGTCAGAGCCCCGCGAAAGACATCGCCCACCTCGCCGCGGCTGTCATCCACGCGCTCGAAAACAGAAGGCGCTAATGCGACGAACTCCCACAGCAGATCAAACGCCTCGGAGGGATCTTCGGGCGAAATTTTGTCGGTGATCATCGCGGCCTGCGTGCTCAGGTCCTTTACCAGCGCCTTGCGCTTGCGCCAGCCGACGTAGGCCGTACTGCGCCGGATCGCGGCCAGACGCTTGCGCACCTCGTGGGCCAGCTCGCCTGCGCCCAGATTATGGCTCAGCTCTAGCCGCAGGCGGCGTTTGATATCGGCACTGCCGGTGCTCACCTCGAGCAGCAGATGCGCCAGCCGGTCAGGCCCGAGGGCGGCAAGATTGGCGTGGTTGAGGGTTTTCTTTGACATCCGCTATATCTGGCACCCGCAGTGGCAGAAGAAAAGCTTGCATAGACCTGCATGTGCGATCATTCAGGAGCTGTGAAGAATAACCCGCATCCCGATCTACACTCCCTTGGGTGGTCCCCGTATTTCGAGGATCAAATTACCCCTGACGAAGTCGGCCATGCCCGCTTGCGCATTGCAACCGTGCACCGGTCGCGCATGTCCGCGCAGGGGCCGGACGGTCCGGTCAAACTCAAGCTCGCGCCGCGCACCAACACCTCCGATTTCGCCGTAGGCGACTGGGTGCTGGCCGAGGCGGACACCCGGCATTTGGTCCGCAGGCTGGAGCGCCAATCATTGCTGCAACGCCAGACCGTAGGCGCGCGGACACCACAACTGATCGCGGCAAATCTGGACACGCTGTTTATCGTCACCTCCTGCAACGAGGATTTCAATCCCGCGCGGCTTGAGCGGTATCTGGCCCTTGCCAATGAGGCAGGCACCGAACCTGTGATCGTGCTGACCAAGGCGGACAAGGTCGCGGATACCGCTGACTTTGTGGAACGCGCCGAGGCGTTGCAGCGTGATCTGCGGGTCGTCACGCTCAACGCGAAAACCCGGGAGGCTGTCGAAACTCTGGCGCCGTGGTGCGGTGGGGGACAAACGGTGGCGCTTGTCGGCTCCTCCGGTGTGGGGAAATCGACGCTGCTCAATACGCTCGCCGCCAAGACGGGCGAAGATGCGCAGCTGACCGGTGGCATCCGCGAGGATGACGCCAAGGGCCGTCACACCACAACGTCACGCTCGCTTCATGCCATTGCGGGCGGCGGCTGGGTGATCGATACTCCGGGCATGCGCACCCTGCACGTGAGCGATGTGGCCGCCGGCCTGGATGTGCTGTTTGCCGAGATTACCGAGCTGGCGCCAAACTGCCGCTTCCGCGACTGCACCCACCGGCACGAACCCGGCTGTGCGGTGCAAGCCGCCGTGGCCGCAGGCACGCTGGACCCCGACAGGCTGGAGCGGTGGCGCAAGCTGGATGATGAAAACCGCGAGAACACGCCCACAGTCACAGGCGCGCGTGGGAACAAGCGTCCCGAGACCTTTGGCAAGCGGCGTTAGTCGTCGTCTAGTAAGATCCGCGCGGCGTTGCCTTTATCATCGTCATATTGGTCGGACCGGACAGTCCACAAAAACGCCGCCAGACCCAGAGCTCCCAAAATCAGGGAAACGGGTATCAGTATTACAAGTATATTCATTTCATCCACCTCATCCGCTGGGCATTCAGCAATACCGTAATCGACGAAACCGACATGGCAAGGGCTGCTGCCAGTGGTGTGGCATAGCCCGCCAAGGCAATCGGCACAGCAATCAGGTTATAGACAGCAGCAATCGCAAAATTTTGCTTGGACAGCAAGCGTGTTGCCCGCGCGACCACCAAAACCAGCGGAAGATCGGCAAAGCTCTCCTTCAGCACCACGATATCAGCGGCCGTGCGCGAGGCCTCCAGCGCCGTTGCGGGCGCGATAGAGGCATGGGCGGAAGCAAGGGCTGCCGTGTCATTCAGCCCGTCGCCCACCATCAGAACATGGTGCCCCTGAGCGGCAAGCTGTTCCAGGCGGCGCTGTTTGTCCGCAGGGCGCGCCTGTGCGGTGACGGGCAGGCCCAGTTCATCCGCCAGCTTTTGCGCAGGTTCCGGCGCATCGCCTGTCATGATCTCGCAGGGCATATCCAGCCCCTCCAGCGCTTCGCGTACACCGGTGCGGACAACTTCGGATGCTGCGAGTACGACCGCAGGCGCGTCACCGTTCTTGTAGCCCAGACCGATGAAATCCGCCCCCAGCCATTCCCCGCGGCCCAGACGCACGGTCTTGCCGCCTGCCTGCGCTTCGATCCCGTCGCCCGCCACTTCTTTGATCGCGCGCAGATCTGCCACATCCGCATAGTCGAGCGCCTTCACCAATGCTTTGGACATCGGGTGATGGGACGCCTGTGCCAGCGTCTTGATGATCGCGCGGTCGGCATTGCCTAGACCTTCGGGCAGAGCAACAGACGGCAGGGTCAGTGTGCCTGTCTTGTCGAAGACTACCTGATCCACCTCCGCCAGACGCTCCAGCGCCGTGGCGTGTTTCACCAGAAAGCCTTTGGAAAACAAGCGGCTGATCGCAGCTGTCGAAACTGCAGGCACCGCAAGGCCCAGCGCACAAGGACAGGTGATGATCAGCACTGCGATCGCAATATTGATGCTGTAGCGCACATCACCCGAGATGGTGAGCCAGACCAGAAACGCCGCCAGCGCCAGCAGATGCACCAAAGGCGCGTAGAGGGCGGCGGCACGGTCGGCAAGTGCAGTATAGCTGTTACGCGCGTTCTCGGCGGTTTCGACCATCGCGGCCATACGGCGCAGGGATGTATCCGCGCCCACAGCAGTGGCGCGCATCTGGAACGGGGCCGACAGGTTGATCTCGCCCGCTTGCAGATCGTTGCCCGCAGCGGCGGTAATGGCCGCCGTCTCGCCCGTCAGGATAGAGCGGTCGAGCAGCGCGCTCCCGGTGATCAGCGTGCCGTCAACGGGCACACGCGCGCCCGAGGGCACCATCACGATATCACCCATAGCCAGCTCTGCCACGCTGACAGTCTGGGTACGGTCATCGCGCATCCGCTCTGCGGTGTGCACCTCCAGCGCCGTCAACTCCTTCGCGGCAGAGCGCGCGGCAGAGCGGGTGCGGTGATCCATATAACGTCCGATGAGCAAAAAGAACGTCAGCGACAGTGCGGCATCGAAATAGGCGTGTTCACCGCTGTTGAGCGTCTCATAGAGGGACATGCCCGCCGCCAGCAAAATCGCCAGCGAGATCGGCACATCCATGTTCAATCGCCCAACGCGCAGCGCCTGCCATGCGTTGTGGAAAAACGGCTGGCCCGAATAGATCACCACCGGAAGCGAGATCACGGCAGAAATCAGGTGGAACATGTCGCGTGTCGCGTCATCCGCCCCGGACCAGACCGAAATCGACAGCAGCATCACGTTCATCATCGCAAAGCCGGCGACAGCCATACGCTTGAGCAGGGCACGGCCCTGATCATCACGCGCGCGATCCAGCGCGCCGGTGTCCAGCGGATAAGCCTCGAACCCCAGATCGGCCAAAGTGGCCAGAACGCGATCAGGGTCCGCAGGTCCCGTCACTGTCAGACGTTTGAGCGACAGGTTCACGCGCACATCCTGCACGCCGATGACATCGCCCATGCCCCGCTCGATCTTGCCGATACAAGCGGCACAATGGACCGTGGGCAACGAGAATTGCAGGCCCGGCCCTTGTGCCGTGGCCGATGCCGCAGGAGCGGCAGAACATGCAGGACATGCGGATGTCATTTTACAACCTTCACGATAACGCGTTGCTGAAACAGGGTCCCGTCTTCGGCGCGGGCCTTGAACCGCAGGTTCCAGTTGCCGGGGCCGCCATCGACGGTGGCGCGCAGGGCGTCGCCGTCAAAGGTGAACTCGGGAACCTGATCCTGCGCCACGCTGGTGGCGCGCCCGAATGTGGCTTCTTCGATCACCGGGGCGATGGCTTGACCGTCTTTCAGGATGATGAGACTCAGGTCGTGTTCTGCCAATTCCGCAGAAACCTCCCAGCCCAACGCAACCTGTTGGTCCCGCTCGATATCAAACACCTGGCTGGCGACGTAGGAGTTTTTCACCTCCAGCCCCGGAAAGGTCCGGACTGCCTGATAGGCCAGTGTCAGGTTGACCGCAATAATGACGCCGAATGCCATGATGAAGCCCGTAAGAACGTGCCAGCCTTTGATTTCGCGTGTCATTGGACTCTCCCGTTGAATGTTGTTGCACGACTTGCGCGTTCGCCGCTCTCAAGGTCTTCGACCCAGATGCGCAGATCGGTGGTGTGCATCGTTGCCGCAGGGTCGCCCGGACGGGCAGAAACGTAGACCCGTTGCAGGACGGTGGTATCCGCAGGCACCAGCACGTTATCATCGCCATCCTGACCCTGAAGCTCGATTTGCAGGGTCTCGTCGCTGGTCACGTTGAGGTGCAGCAGACGGTCGACACCCAGTTTGTTGCGCAGACGCACGTCGTAGATGTTGCGGATTTCGCCATCGGACTGAACCACATACGTTGGGTTGCGCACAGGGCTTACCGTCAGTTCGATATCGCTGCGGATGAACAGCGCATAAACCAGACCGAAACCGATAAGCGACCAAAGCGCAGTGTAGAGGATGGTGCGGGGGCGGAAGATGTGGCGCCAGATGGATTTGGGCTCCTCGCCTTCCCGTTCGGCCACTTCGTCCGACAAGGCCATATAATCGATCAAGCCGCGCGGTTTGCCAATCTTGTCCATTACATCGTCGCAGGCATCGATGCACAGCGCGCAGGTGATGCATTCCATCTGCTGGCCTTCGCGGATGTCGATCCCCATGGGGCAGACGTTCACGCAGGCCATACAGTCGATACAATCGCCATGCTCTTGCTCGGCAGGGGCTGCGATGGTGGCCGTGCCACTATCGAGCTTGATGGGGGCATTCGGATAGGGTGTAGGCTTGTAGCGCACTTCCTGACCCGGCCCCGCGGCTTGTGCCTCACGCTCGGCCTTCTCGGCCAGAGCACGGTCACGCTTGCGCGAACTGGCTTTGCCGCGCGGCTCGCCACGCCAGTCGCGGTAGGCGACGGTGATGGTGTCAGGGTCCATCATGGCAGCCTGAATGCGGGGCCAAGGACAAGCATAGATGCAGATTTGCTCGCGCATGAAGCCGCCGAAGACAAAGGTTGTCGCGGTCAGAATCGCGATTGTGATATAGGCTGCAGCATGCGCAGACAATGACACCAGATCGCGCAACAATGTGGGCGCATCCGTAAAGTAGAACACCCAAGCCCCCCCCGTTGCCACCGAAATGGCCATCCAGACGGTCCATTTGGTCAGGCGCAGACGCCATTTCCGGACATCCCACTTGGCCTTGTGCAGGCGCACACGCGCGTTGCGGTCGCCCTCGATCCAGCGCTCTACCAGAATGAACAGGTCAGTCCACACCGTCTGCGGGCAGGTGTAGCCGCACCAGACACGACCCAGCGCCGAGGTGAACAGGAACAGCCCCAGACCCGCCATAATCAGAAGACCCGCAACGAAATAGAATTCGTGTGGCCAGATCTCGATCCAGAAAAAATAGAAGCGGCGGCTGGTGATATCAACCAGAACCGCCTGGTCGGGCAGGTTCGGGCCACGGTCCCATCTGATCCACGGGGTCAGATAGTAGATGCCAAGCGTGATGATCAGAATGGCCCATTTGAGCCTGCGGAAAACGCCCGTCACGCGGCGCGGAAAAATCGGCTCGCGGGGGGCATAGAGGGCGGGGGGAGGTGTGGTGTTCATTGGATTCTTTCCTGTTCGCCTGCCCTACCTAGTGCAACGAAAACGGGCGTGCCTTGATCTGCATCAAGAACACGCCCCGAAGTGGCCAACGTTATGCGAACAGGGCCACCCCGTCCTTGCGCCGCCTTCGCGGCTTTGTCTTATTCGCCACCGCCGAGGCTGTGGACATAGATCGCCGCGGCACGCACGTCTGCCTCGGAGAGGCGCTGGCCCCATGCAGGCATAACACCAAAACGCGAGTAACGGATGGTTTGCTCAACCGTTGCGCGGTCTCCGCCGTACAGCCAGATCGCATCGCTGAGGTTTGGCGCACCCAGATCATAGTTGCCCTCGGCCATTTCGCCGTGACAGGCCGAACAGTTGTCAACAAACAGCTCCGTGCCGCGTGCCGCCATATCCGCATCGAATTCCGTCGCAGACAGGCTGACTACATATTCCACCAGATCGGTGATTTCTGTGTCTTCCAGCATTTCGCCGAAGGCCGGCATTTCCGAGTAGCGCGCATCGCCATCAGTCTCGTTGCGGATACCGTGGTTGATGGTGGCGTAGATGTTGTCCACATCCCCGCCCCAGAGCCAGTCATCGTCCAGCAGGTTAGGATAGCCTTTGGCCCCCGCCGCACCGGAACCGTGGCACTGGCTGCACTGCGCACGGAACACAGCACCGCCGCGGGACACGCCATAGCGGTGCAGATCATCGCCGGGCGCCAAGGTGGCCATATCGGCTGCCAGAAGCTCACTCACCAGACCGTCGTTCTTGGCCTCGTGGATCCGGATTTCCTCGGCCACGTTGGCACGTGTGGACCAGCCCAGCACACCTGTCGTCGCACCAGAAACCATCGGCCACGCCGGGTAAAAGATCGTATAGGCGATCGCCCAGACGATACAGGCATAGAACGTCCACAGCCACCAGCGCGGCAACGGGTTGTTCAATTCTTCGATGCCGTCCCAGCTGTGGCCGGTTGTCTCGACGCCAGTGGCTTCGTCTACTTTGTTGCCTTTGTCAGACATATCAGGCCCCTTTCGTATCAGAGGAGGATTGCTTGCTCAGGCAATCTGCGCAGGTTCCCGCGCAGGCCTTTTTTGCAGGCTTTTCGTTACGGAAAGGGATCATGCTCGCATCGACGCGGTTATTGTGCTGGCTGGGCAGGAAGGCCCAGATCGCCGCGCAGATGAAAAAGCCGAAGATGCCCAGCATCACCCAGCTGTCAGCGATTTCACGCAGGAGAGAATACGTATCCATCCGCCCCTCCTATCGGCTTGCGTCTGGGGTGAAGGTCGAGAAATCGACCATCGTGCCCAGAATCTGCAAATAGGAGATCAATGCGTCCATCTCTGTCAGCTCCGCCTGGCCGTCAAAGTTGGAGACCACAGCGCCAGGATACCGCTCGAGCAAACCGTCGGTATCAGCGTTCGGATCGGCCTGCGCCATGAAGTCGCTATAGGCGACATCAATCTGCTCGTCCGAATAGGGCACACCGACAAAGCGGTGGGTCGAGCAGATCACCGATATGCTCGCCGTCGATCCGCGTGTTTGCAAGAAACGCATATTTCGGCATCACGCTTTCAGGCACAACCGATTGCGGGTCGCGTAGGTGGTCCACGTGCCAGGCGTCGGAATAACGCCCGCCAACCCGGGCCAGATCAGGCCCGGTCCGCTTTGATCCCCACTGGAACGGATGGTCGTACATCGATTCCGCCGCAAGGCTATAGTGACCATACCGCTCGACTTCGTCGCGCATCGGGCGGATCATCTGGCTGTGGCAGACATAGCACCCTTCGCGGACGTAGATGTCACGCCCGGTCAGCTCGAGCGGGCTATAGGGGCGCACGCCTTCTACCTTTTCGATAGTGTTTTCGAGCCAGAAGAGAGGCGCGATTTCCACGATACCGCCGACAGTTACCACCAGAAGGGAGAACGTCAGAAGCAATGTAGGGCTGCGTTCTAGGATCGCATGTTTGTCAAGAATTCCCATGTTCTGCTCCTTACTCTGCTGGTGTTGCGTGTGGGACGGCTGCGGTGGCAGGTTTTGCCCCGCGGATCGTCATGTACATGTTCCAGCACATGATCAACGCACCGCTGAGGAACATGACCCCGCCCAGTCCACGCACCACATACATCGGGAACTTGGCGCTTACCGTGTCGGCGAAGGAGTTCACAAGGAAGCCCTGGTTGTCGACTTCACGCCACATCAGACCCTCCATGATGCCAGATACCCACATAGACGACGCATAGAGAACGATGCCCAGCGTGGCGAGCCAGAAGTGCCAGTTGATTGCGGACATCGAATACATCTTGTCGCGACCCCACAAGCGCGGCGTCAGGAAGTAGATGGCACCGAAGGTGATCATGCCGTTCCAGCCAAGCGCGCCGGAGTGGACGTGACCGATGGTCCAGTCTGTGTAGTGCGACAGGGAGTTCACAGCGCGGATCGACATCATCGGACCCTCGAATGTGGACATACCGTAGAAGCCGAGCGACAGAACAAACATACGCATGATCGGATCTGTGCGCAGCTTGTCCCAGGCGCCTTGCAGCGTCATCAGGCCGTTGATCATACCGCCCCATGACGGCATCCACAGGACGATCGACATCACCATACCCAGAGTTGCGGCCCAGTCGGGAAGCGCTGTGTAATGCAGGTGGTGTGGACCCGCCCAGATGTACAAGAAAATCAGGGCCCAGAAGTGGATGATGGACAGTTTGTAGCTATAGACAGGGCGACCCGCCTGTTTCGGCACGAAGTAGTACATCATGCCCAGAAAACCCGCAGTCAGGAAGAAGCCTACAGCGTTGTGGCCATACCACCACTGCGTCATCGCATCCTGCACACCCGAGAAGACCTGAACAGACTTGGACCCCCAAATGCTGACTGGAATAGACAGGTTGTTGACCACATGGAGCATCGCAACCGTAATGATGAAGCTCAGGAAAAACCAGTTAGCCACATAGATGTGCCGTTCCTTACGATTTAAAATCGTACCCATGTAGATGACCAGATAGGTCAGCCAGATGACGGTCAGCCAGATATCCACATACCACTCGGGTTCGGCGTATTCTTTCGACTGGGTCGCGCCCAGCAGATAGCCGGTTGCCGCCAGAACGATGAACAGTTGATAACCCCAGAACACGAACCATGCGGTCTTGCCGCCCCACAGACGCACACCACTGGTGCGCTGCACGACGTAAAGGGAGGTCGCGATCAGTGCGTTACCACCAAACGCAAAAATTACCGCAGAAGTGTGCAGCGGACGCAGACGGCCAAAGTTGGTAAAGGGCTGACCCCATTCGAAATTGAGGTCTGGAAACGCCAGCTGGAACGCGATGAACGTGCCCACCAGAAAACCTGCAATACCCCAGAACGCTGTGGCGATCACGCCCGCTCTGATAACACCGTCAAAGTAGATACCGTCGGGCTCGACAGGTTTCGGCTTCTCGTCGATGTTGCGCAGTACCCAGATGAACATCCCCGCCGCAACGAGCATGATAATAACGGCATGTACCTGATAAGCCAGATCGCGCGCCCAACTGGCGCCGATCGCGGCAAATACGGTGACAAAACCCAATAGTATAAGTTTGACGTAATCCATAGATGTGCCCTCAATTTCAGAAGGGCATCAAAAGACACCCCTGTTCGCAGGCTCTGTCTATTTGGGGGAGTGAGACTGCACATTGATCTGAATCAAGTTACGCGATTCTAGCTGATCATTCCGCCATCAGAATCATTACCGGTCGCATCCTGAAGCGCCGGTAAATCCAGGATCATCATCGTGCGCCGGTCGGAGAAGTCGATAACCCCTTCTTTTTTAAGCGCATTGAACTGGCGACTGACGGTTTCAAGCGTCAAGCCCAGATAATTGGCGATCTGGTCGCGGGTCATAGGCAGCGGCAATGTACTGAGTCGCCCATGCGAATCAGTATTGGACCTGCGGGCGAGCAATTCGATGAACGTCGCAATCTTCTCGCGCGCGGTCTTGCGTCCCAGCAGCAGCATCCAGTCGCGCGCGGCATCCAGCTCGTCCAGCGCCAGCTCCATCAGCCGCTGTGAGATGTGTGGCGTCTCGTCCACAAGCTTTTCGAACGGGTCACGCTCAAAACAGCACAGGATCACATCCGTGGTCGCCGTAACATCAAACGCCACCTGATCGCGCCCCGGACGGCCGATAAAATCGGAGGGCAGCAGCAGACCCACCATCTGCGTGCGCCCGTCCTCCAGCGTTTTGGACAAAGTTGCGATGCCGCTCACCACCGATGCCAAAAACGACACCGGCTCGCCGCGCCACAAAATACTCTCGCCAGCGGAATAGCTTCGATAAGTCTTGATCGAATCCAACACATTCAATTCCTCCGCGTCGCACCGCGCACAGACGGCGCGGTGACGGATCGGGCAACTGCTACAGCTGACCGTGGGACGGGTTTTGGGAATTGTATTCATGTTGATCTGTATCAAAGATTGTTGGCTGCGTTCACTCTACACGGAAGTATGAGTAAAATCGATACCTTTCGCCGTCTCGGCCTGTTCGATGCGCGTGTACCACGGTACACGAGCTACCCTCCTGCCAACCACTTTGTGGAGGGGGTGGGTCAGAGGCACCAGCACAGCTGGCTCAGCAGCGTCGCTGATGGCTCGGACGTCTCTTTATATATACACATTCCGTTTTGTAAGCGCCTCTGCTGGTTCTGTGCATGCCGAACGCAAGGCACAAAAACCCTGCGTCCCGTTGATGCTTATGTCGAGATTTTGCGCAAGGAAATCGCCGCCGTGCGCCGCAGCTTGCCCGACACGGTCAATATGTCGCGCCTGCATCTGGGTGGCGGCACACCCACGATTCTCTCTCCCGAGACGATGGCCACGCTGCTAGGCGATGTCTTCGGCGTCTTTACACCCGCCACGGATTTCGAGTTCTCGGTCGAGATTGACCCGACAGAAGCCTCCCCCGCGCTGATGCAAACGCTCGTGGATTTCGGCATGAACCGGGCAAGTCTCGGCGTGCAGGATTTCGCCGAAGACGTGCAAAAAGCGATCGGACGGCCACAAACGCTGGAACAAACCCGCACGGTGATCAAATTCCTGCGTGATCGTGGCGTCAAAAGCCTCAATCTTGATGTGCTATACGGGCTCCCCCACCAGACGATCGAGAGCTTCACCGAAACACTGAACCACGTCATCGCGCTGGAACCCGACCGGCTGGCCATTTATGGCTATGCCCATGTGCCATGGATGTCCAAGCGGCAGGTGATGATCAACGCCGATGATCTCCCCGACAACCTCGCGCGGTTCGCGTTGGCTGAATGTGCGGATAACCTGTTCCGCCAGCACGGCTATGAGGCCATCGGGATCGACCACTTTGCCAAACCCGGCGACAGTTTGGCCATTGCCGACGCGGAAGGCCGTCTGCGCCGCAACTTCCAGGGCTATACCGACGATCAAAGTCCGGTGCTGCTGGGGTTAGGCGCCTCCGCAATCTCGAAGTTCCCGCAGGGCTATGCCCAGAACGCAGCCGCCACCATGGCCTATCAGGACCGGATCGAAGCCAGCGGTTTTGCAAGCTTCAAAGGCTATGAGATGGCCCCTGACGATGCGCTGATGGCGCAAGTGATCGAAGATCTGATGTGCCGCTTTACCTTTGATGAAAAGTCTCTGGCCGAGGCATTTCCAGACCAGCAGCATTCGATCCGCAGCATGGCAGTCTCCCTGATGCAAAAATTCTCGGATGTTTTTTTCATCAGTAATAAGGGTTTGCAGCTGCATACAGAAGCCTATCCTCTGGTGCGCGTGATTGCGGGCTTTGTCGACAGCCGCAAGGCCCAAAAGACGGCCCACTCCTCCGCCATCTGAATCGGCAAAGATGCTCAGCCTACGCCACCCACAGTGGCGCTGGAGTACGGTGCCATTCTGATCCGGATCACGATTTCTCGTGATGTTGCTTCTGGTCATCTCGCATTCGAAGCCCATGCTGCACGGATCGGGCCGCCGCCATCAAGACCACAGGGATCGGAGAAGATATCGCCCAATCCGTAAATTTCAGTAGACGTTTCAGATCGAATGTGTCCGCAATCCGGTGCATCACGATACCCGGCATTGGGCTGGGGCTATTTGTAAGCGCCTGTCTGTGGAACACGCCCAAACATGAGTAATTTGCCAATCAGAGGCATTTACCCCCTAAATGAATATCCAAAACAGTGTCCCGAACAAAGTGGCTGAGGGCGATCAATACTTCCCTCCAGACGCGTCCGCCCTACCTGTTTTGCACGCTATATGTCCGGAGGCAGGCCGATGTCACTTTCCATGCACGACAGATGCAAACACATGATCCTTGGCGCACTCGTAGCGGACGCCGCCGCGATGGGGCTGCACTGGATCTACGACCAGCCGCATATCCGCAACTTGGCCCCGGAGGCGCCCGAATTCACGCCGCCCACAGCGAAGAACTATGAAGGTGTGCCTGCCTATTTTGCCCACCCCACCCTTGCGGCAGGCGCGCAGTCCCAATACGGCGTGCAGTCTCTGGTCATGCTGCGCGCACTGGTTGATGCAGGCGGACGCTATGATCCTGTCACCTATACCGCCGCGTTTCGCGCGCATTTCGGGTATGGTGGCGCTTACGTCGGCTATATCGACCACGCCACCGGCGACACACTGGATAATTTCAGGCGGTTCAACGATGCGGCGAATGCCTGCGCGCAAGCCCTTCCCTTCGACGGAGAAGCGCGCGTGCGCAACGCACTGGTCACCAAGGCGCTGGACCAGATCGCCCGTCACGAAGGAGATGAGTTGGCGCAGGCCTATGAGGCGACAGTCGCCAAAGACTATGAAGACAGCGCGACACGCCGGTTTGCTGCGGTTCTTTTGCCCGCCCTCGCAGCGCTTCCTCCCGCCACGGGCGCGTCCGATCTGCAATTGCCTGCGATCGCGAAGTTACCGCCGCTTATCTCCTTACTGGTCGGCACAGACAGGGCGTCGGACAGCACATTCGACGCGGCTGTGACATCTGCGATCCAGATAACCAATGACCATCCGGTTGCCGCAGACTACGGAAGGGTCTGCGCGGCTATGATGCAGGCCGCCCTGACAAAAGGTTCAATACCAAGCGTCATTGATGCAGGGTGTGCAGCCGCTGGCAGTGAGGCCGCAGCGCTTCTGGACGAGGCGTTGGAAATGCGTGCTCGCCCAAACGATCAGGTGACCGCCCATTTCGGCATGGCCTGTGACCTGCCCTTCGGTGTGCCCTCTGCTGTCCACAACATCGCAACAGCATCGTCCTTCACACAAGCGGTCCGGAGCAACATCTACGGTGGCGGAGATAGCTGCGGGCGCGCGATACTGGTGGGTGCGGTAATGGGTGCGGTCTATGGCGTCGGAGGCGCGCGGGGCATTCCGCTGGAATGGATCACCCGGCTGGAGGTCAAAGCAGAGGTGGAGGGTCTGCTGGCAGCCCTATTTGACTGATCGGGCCGTCAGCCGTCGAGTTCGGCCGCCCAAGGCGGGTTCGCACCGGCACGCGAAACCGTGACTGCCGCTACCTGCGCACCGCGCTGCAATGCGGGCATCATGTCTTGCGCTGTCATGCCCGCAATCGCAGCGGGGGTAAGTTGCCCGTCTTGTGCCAGTCGCGCCAGAACTCCTGCGTTGAAAGTGTCGCCGGCGCCGACTGTATCAACAACCGTCGCACGCTCCGCGGGAACCTCGACCTTGCTTTGGGCGTCAAATATCACAGCCCCTTCGGCACCACGCGTGACGATCACGAAGCGGGGGCCTTTGGCCAATACACCCCGCGCCTGCGTCTCAAGTGTGTCCTTTGCACCAACGATCCATTCCAGATCCTCATCCGAGACTTTTACGATATCACTCATCGCGATCATCGCATCGAGCCTTTTGCGGTAGGCAGCAGGGTCACTTATGAAATCGGGGCGGATGTTTGGGTCCATCATCACAACACGACCCGCACGTTCGCGCGCCAACAACGCGGCATATGCATCCGCGCCAGGCTCGGCCATCAGACTGATGCCCCCGAAATAAAGTGCCTCAATCTCCGAAGGCAGCGGCGGGAAGTCCTGAACATCCAGCATCCGGCCTGCCGAGTTCTCGTCATAGAATGCATATGTCGCACTGCCATTCACCAGATGCACAACCGCAAGCGTGCTCAGCCGATCCGAACGGACCAGCAGGTCCGTGCCCACTTTGTTATCCGTCAGGGCCTGCGTGAGCATTTGCCCAAAACTGTCGTGAGAGACTCCGCTGAGCAGCGACACCCCTGCCCCGAGACGCCCCAGCGCCACAGCAGTGTTGAAAATCGCGCCGCCTACGCATGGAACATAGGCCGCCTGACCCGATACCGTCCGGTCCGGAATCATGTCGATCAAAGCTTCACCGCAACACAGGATCATGTGGCCACCCCCAGTTTACCTGAAGACCGTCTAAAGACGGACGCTCGCCGGTTCAATCCCCTCATCACTGTGCATCCCTGATGTGACGCCGCCCCGCCAGAAGCTACTTTTTTGAGCGCTATTGCGCTTTGTGTGTGCAGCCGCAGGCATGGTCACCGAAAAGATGCAGCCGCGCTCTGGTGCGGCCTGCAACCGAACAGTCCCGCCCCAACCGGTCACCACTCTCTGGACCAGCGCCAGCCCCAGTCCGGTTCCCTCTACCTGTGTCAGGCGGGCAAACGGCTCGAACACCCGGTCACACAACTCGGGAAGTATGCCCGGCCCATCGTCCTCGACCTCGACCACGACTTCGTCCCGAGCGGCAAACGCACGGACTGTGATCTGCCCGGTCTTCTTGTCATGATGTTTGACCGCATTGGTAATCAGGTTGCGCATCACCAGATCAAAGGCGTTCGGCTCAACCTCGACCGCGGGCATGTCCGGCATGATCGTGACAGTCATTTCCGGATCGACCGCCGCCAGCGCGACCACGGCCTCAAGACGCAGATGGGGAGAAAAGCAAACGGGACCTGCCTGCCCGTAATCTGAGTGCGCAAAAGCCAGCAGATCCCCGACCAAAAGCGACATCCGCCGCGACAGGTCTGTCAGCATGTCGAAATGGTTGCTCACTTCCACGGGCAAAACCAGCCCCGCCTCGGCAATATCTTCAAGCATAAACTCCAGCAGCGCGGACTGCTGTCGCAGCGGCGCCTTCAGATCGTGCGCCGCCAGCGTAGAGAACGCCAGCAACTGCCGGTTTTTACGCTCAAGCTCGCGGCTCTGCGCAGTGATCCGATCCTGTTGGCGATGGACATCCGTCACGTCCACCCAGATTGCACCGAAATGCCGGGCGCCCAACCGGAATATACCCAGATCGAAGGTATCGCCAGTCGGAGTATGGACCATCTGCTGCACGCTTTCACCGACGAACACCTTTTGCATCACCTCGGTCGTAACGGCATCAATCCGCTCGCAATCCATATCGCCGCAAAAAACGCCGGAACGGTAGGCAAACGTATAAGCCTCCGGCATCGTCGCCCCGTGCTGCAACATGGGTACCAATGCGGGAAACCGCCCTTCGAACCCGCAGTTCCAATGGACAGCCTTCATCTCATGGTCAAAAATTGCGATCGCAGCGCGCATCTGGTCCAGCGCGTCAATCAACAATTGGTCGGCCGCGTGATCAATCCGGAGTTGCGCAGCGCTGCGCCGCAACCGGATTGCATAAACCGTCAAGGCAGCCATCGCGAGACCAATACCGCCAAACATCATCCCGACGTTCCCAAATGCCCTCTGTTGCACCGGTAGCGCCACTTTCACGTCTCTGTACTCGGCAGCCGAGAGAATGCATCCTGCGAGCGAAGCCGCCAGCAGTACGCCAACCGCGACCAAAAGGCGAAGGACTCGGAACATCTTCGGCTACACCTCCCATCTGGCGACACCAACGTTCCTAATCTACAAGAATGAATTCCCGGTTAATGTATGCCGCAGGTAGCCAAGACAGTACCTAACGGTCATTATAGCTCACAGGCCCCTGTTTCATGGTGCCACCAGTCCACCAATCCGCGCCTTAGCAACCCGCATAGCAATCCACAGCGACAGCAACAGCCCTGTCCCCACGCCTGCCGCGATGCCCAGCCGGATGCCCGTCAGCCCGCCGTCGATCACATATGCGAACAGCCAGATAAACAGGGCGATCCCGATCCACTGGCGGTAAATCCCGATCCACATGGTCCACGCGGCTTTCTTCAGCGCCTGCAACAGCGAATTGACCGAGAACAGCACAACATAAACCGGCAGGATCGCCGCCTCCACCTTCAGGAACAGCGCCGAGACGCGGATCACTTCCGGGTCGGAGGAAAACACCCGCGCAGCCCAGCCGCCCCCGAACCACAGGAACGGGAAGGCGAGGGTTGTGCCAACCACGCCGAGGATCCAGCAACGGTGGAACGCCTCACGCACGCGGTCATAATTGCCTGCCCCGAAGTTCTGCGCCGCAATCGGGACCAGCGAGATGGTGATGCCCAGCGCAGGCAGTAAGAACAGCTGCTCCACCCGCATGGTGATCCCATAGGCCGCCAGCGCAGCCTCGCCGTGCTCTTTCAGCGCATATTGCACGATGAAACCGCTGGAAAACGTCACCAGCAGGGCAAATCCGGCGGGGAAGGCCTGCGCGATGATCTCGTAGTATTTGGCTGGAACCGGCGTGAACTCCGCCCACTTGAGGTCCTGCATCATCGAGCGGCCGAACACCTGCCACAGGACATACGCTGCCACGCCTGTCTGGCTGATGATCGTTGCAAGTGCGATTCCGTTGAAGCCCATGCCGCCGATGACGCCGGGGATCCCGAACATCAGCAGCGGGTTCAGACCGACATTCACGAAAAACGCAACGACCAGCGCGCGCTGCAAAGACCGCGTATCGCCACGCGCCTGCAAGATACCGTTGGCTGTGGGCCCGATGATGAACCCCGGCAGCGCAAAGATCAGCCAATAGAAATAGCCCAGCCCCGCCTCGCGGTAGCCGCCCGGCTCGGACACAACAGCGATCAGTGCGGGACCTGCAAAGGCGGCAATGATCATCATCGCCACTGTCGCCATCACGCCAAGGCCGATCCCCTGCGCCGCAAGATGGCGCGCGTCAGCCGCATCGCGGCGGCCCTTGGCATTACCCACCAGCGCACTCATCGCCGAGCTCAGGCCGAAACCGATGGCAACCAGAATGAAAAACGCCTGAAAACCGACGGCCAGCCCCGCCTGCGCTTGCGTGCCAAAATACCCAGCATAGAAGGTATCGACCACATTATAGAGCGTGCTGAACAGCATCCCCACCGCCGCTGGAATGGCCAAGCGGCGGAAATGGCCGCTTATGGGCCCTTGGGTCAGGTCTTCGTCGATCATGCTGTGGCCTTGGATCAGGAAAAGAAAAAGGCGCCCGATGGCGCCCCTTCGCGATTTATACGCTAAGGCTCAGAGGCCCCATTTCAAAGCGACTTCTTCAAAGAAGCCTTGGGTCTTTTTCAACTCGATCCAACTGTTGATGTAGTTGATCCAGACTTGATCGGTCTGCGGCAGCAGCATCGCGATCGGGGTCGGTGCGCGCGGAGTGCTGACCTCGACCTGACGGACGTTGGGGAATTTTTGCAGCAGTTCCGAGCCTTCGATATTGGAAGTCACAAAGACATCCGCCCGCCCCGAAAGAACTTCCTGATAACCACGCGCGGGCGCCTCCACCACGATGATCTCGGCCTCGGGGAACCACTCTTTCACCATCTTCTCGAACGAGGTGCCCAGCGTCGTGGCCACTTTTACACCGGGCTTGTTGATGCTGTCCCAGCCATCAAAATTCGTCAGCTTGTCCTCGGTGGTAAAGGGGAACATTTCAACCGCGATGTAGCTATGCGAGTAGCCTGCTGCCTTCAGCCGCGCAGGGCTGATCGAGGCGGAGCCGGTCATGTGGTAATTCCCCGCAACAACGCCGTTGACCAGCGTTTTCCAATCCGTCGGCACCATCTCCAGCTCTACGCCTAAGTCAGTGGCAAGCTGTGTCATGATGTCGATGTCATAGCCGACATAAGAATTCGTCGCGGGATCGCGGACGGACATCGGATTCCAGTCGCCCGTGGTGCCTACTTTCAGCACACCCTGACTGAGAATTTCGTTCAGCGCGGATTGTGCCATAACGGGCGCAGCCAGCAGGCCTGCTGCAAAACCCGCCGCGAGGCCGAGTGTTTTGATCAATTTCATGTGTTTTCCCTGATGTAATCGTTTTTGTCGTCGCACCCGCGACGGTCTTATGGTGTAGGGCAAGCTAATGCAGGTTGCGCTCGGGGCAACTGTGACCGTAGCTATATCCCCTGACGAGGAAAGATAAATGGCCGACCAAACAGCCTCCGCCGTGCCCGACGCAATTGTGATCCGCAGGCTGAACAAATGGTATGACGGCTATCACGCTCTGAAAGACGTGGATCTGACAGTCGCCCACGGCGAGCGGATCGTGGTTTGTGGCCCTTCGGGATCGGGCAAATCCACCCTGATCCGTTGCATCAACTCGCTGGAGGCGCACGACAGCGGCGAGATTACTGTGGACGGCACCCGCATGGGTAACGCTGCCAGCGTCGAGGCGATCCGCGCAGAGGTCGGCATGGTGTTCCAGCAGTTCAACCTATTCCCGCATCTGACCATTTTGCAAAACCTCACACTGGGCCCCATGAAAGCCCGAGGGCTAAGCCGCGCCGACGCCGAAGCAAGGGCGATGAAATACCTTGAACGCGTGCAGATCCCCGAACAGGCGCACAAGAAACCGGGGGCATTGTCGGGCGGCCAACAGCAGCGCGTCGCCATTGCGCGGTCGCTGTGCATGGAGCCGAAGATCATGCTCTTTGACGAGCCTACATCCGCGCTCGACCCCGAGATGATCGCCGAGGTGCTGGACGTCATCGTCGATCTGGCCCAAAGCGGGATGACCATGATTGTCGTCACCCACGAGATGGGCTTTGCCCGCAGCGCCGCCGACCGGATGGTGTTCATGGACCACGGCGCCATCGTCGAAACTGGCACGCCACAGCAGTTCTTTGACGCCCCCAAGACCGAGCGCTGCCGCACCTTCCTCAACCAGATCCTCAAGCATTGAGAGCGCCTATGAAACTCTGTCTGGCTCTGCTGGGCCTCACGTTGCTTGGCGGCTGTAGCAGTTCCGGGACCTGGGGCTGGTATGTGATCGACCCCACTACCCCCAAGGGCTGGTCCAACATCACGTTCCTGCTGAACGGTTTCGGCGCGACGATCCTGCTATCGGTAATTGCTGCGGTCCTGTCGATGGCGGTCGGCTTGCTGGTGGCATTGCCGGGCATGTCCACCAACCGCTGGGTCCGCCTGCCCAGCCGCATCTATATCGAATTTGTCCGCGCGATTCCTTTATTACCGATGCTGTTCTGGGTGTTCTACGGCCTGCCCGTGGTGCTGCAATCCATCGGCATCTCGGTACGCATTGACGCCTTCTGGGGCGCGGTGATCACGCTCGCCATTTCCGATTCAGCTTTCACCGCCGAGATCTACCGCTCAGGCATCCAGAGCATCGCACGCGGCCAGACAGAGGCGGCAAAGACGATCGGCCTGACCTACAGCCAGACCATGCGCTATGTGATCCTGCCCCAAGCGATCCGCCGCATCCTGCCCCCCTTGGCAAACCAGTTCATCTATATCGTAAAGATGAGCGCTTTTGCCTCGGTCATCGGCATGCAGGAGCTGACGCGCCGCGCAAACGAACTGGTTGTGACGGAATACCGCCCGCTGGAGATCTACACGCTGCTGATCCTCGAATATCTGGTGCTGGTGCTGGTCATCAGTTTCTTTGTACGCTGGCTGGAACGCCGGATGGGCGCAGACGAAAGCCGCTAAAGGAGCACGCATGAGCTGGACAAAATTCCTCGACGAAACGATGGGCCGCCTCGGCACCCTGCAAAAGCAGACGCCGGAGATGTTCGCGGGCTTCAATACCATGGGCAAGGCCGCCAAAAAGAACGGCGCGCTGGACGAAAAGACCAAAGAGTACATCGCCCTCGGCATCGGCATCTCGACCCGCTGCGAAAGTTGCATTGCGTTCCACGTCAAATCTCTTGTCCGCTTGGGTGCAAGCCGTGACGAGTTCTGTGAAGCGCTTGAGATGATCGGCTACATGGGTGGCGGCCCGTCTGTCACCTACGGCGCAAAGGCGCTGGAAGCGTTTGACGAATTCACCGCCGGCTGAAGACAAACCGCCTAGACGAGCCCGCCGCCAATCGCCTCGCGGATCAGCATGCGCGCATCGGGCACCAGCGCTTCGAGCTGGGGCAGATCATTTACGCAAAGCATCCGCGTTGGCGTGCGGCTAAGGTCAAGCAATAATCCCCGCGTGCGTTCTGGTGCCTCGCCAGCACCCTGCCCGCTGCGGATGTGCAAGTGATCTCTGGCGGGAGCAAACACGGCCTCTTCTGCCAGAATACACCAGTGGTTGTGGGCGGCCTGCGGCAAGAACTGCGCCAGCATGCGGAAGCGCGGGATGATATTGGCCTCGAACTCGGCGGTTTTGGCGTCAAACAGCGCGGCCATGATGCTTCTGCGCATCGGGTGTACCGCATGAGCGGCCGCAAAAATCTTATCGGCACCCAAGCCACACAGAGCAGCTGCATTGATCTGCATGAAGTGGTTGAACAGCGCCGGATCGTCGCGTGCCACAGGGTCAGACGCCAACCCGCTGTAATCACGCCAACCGCCACGCAGCACGGGAGAGATGTCGTCAAACACATCCCGCGGCGCAAGCGGCGCCGTGAGAAAGACATCATCATTGAAATACAAAAACCGCTCGGCCAGCCCGTCGATCCGCCACATCATGCTCTCGATGGCGATGGAGTTGAACGTGGGCAGCACCTGCGTGTAGCCTGCAAATATCTCCTCATGCGAGACAATGCGTACCTTGGAACGGATGGCCTGCGCCATCCCTGTCAAATCGGGCGCATCGCCGTCCACGATGATCCAGATCGTCCTGATCCACGGCGCATGGTTATGAATGGATTGCAAACAAAAATAGATCTCGTCCGAGGATTCCCAGCGGTGCGGGTTGCTGGCATTCTCACCAAGGCGCTCCTCTGTTTGAGCCATATATTTTTCCCGCTTCGCTCGGTGTGCTACGGTGTTTCCGTCCACCCATGTGATGACGGCATCAATCGGCTCTCTGCTGGATTGTATGTTCACGTGGTCGGACCGCCCTATCTGGATACGCTAAAGGAGTGAAATAGTGCTGCGCGCGCAAAAGGGCAGTGAAGCGGCACAAAAAACTCTAGCGGTTCTTTCTCGGCACAACAGCACCGGCAGAAAAATTCCGACCAAAATAATCAAGAATATTGCAATCACCGCAAAAATCAGTAATTGAGTAAATTAATCGGAATTAGGACAACAAGGATTCATCATGACCCGCACCACACTCTCCCCCTTCATCATTGCAGCCGTCGCCGTGGTGGCAAGCACCTGTAGCGCCAGCGCGGAGGGTGAGGTCAACCTCTATTCCTCGCGCCATTATGACACGGACGAACGGCTCTATACCGACTTTACCGAAGCGACCGGCATCACCGTAAACCGCATTGAAGGCAAGGCGGACGAGCTGATCACGCGGATGCAGGCAGAGGGGGCGAACTCACCGGCAGATGTGCTGATCACCGTGGACACCTCGCGGCTGAAGCGCGCCAAGGACGCAGGCGTTCTGCAAGCTGTGGAGAGCGATGTGCTGGAACAGCGCATTCCGTCCAACCTGCAAGACACAGATAACACATGGTTCGGCTTTTCGCAGCGCGCGCGCATCGTATTCTACGACAAGGCCAATGTGACCGAGCCGCCGATGGATTATGTCTCCCTTGCTGATCCCAAATACAAGGGCATGGTCTGCATCCGGTCTTCCAGCAATACGTATAACCAGACCTTGCTGGCCTCTATCGTCGAAAACCACGGCGAAGCGGCCGCGCGCGCCTGGGCCCAAGGAGTGGTGGACAATTTCGCGCGCGAACCACAGGGCGGTGACACCGACCAGCTCCGCGGGATCGTCTCCGGCGAATGCGATATTGCAATCTCCAATACCTACTATTTCGCCCGCGCCCTGCGCACGCAGGTGGACGGCGTGAGCGAGGAAATCGACAGCATCGGCTGGATCTTCCCCGCGCAAGAGGCTGAAGGCGCGCATATGAACCTGTCGGGTGCCGGTGTGGCCGCCCATGCGCCAAACCGCGAAAATGCGGTGGCTTTCCTTGAATACCTCGCCTCCGATCAGGCGCAGCAGTATTTCTCGGCAGGCAATGACGAATACCCCACCGTTGAGGGTGTGACGCTGAGCGAGAGCGTCGCCAAACTGGGCGAGTTCGAAGGCGACAAGGTGGATCTCTCCGCCGTGGCCGAGAACCTGCCGCTGGCACAGCAGATCTTTAACGACGTCGGCTGGAAATAAGCCGCCCCGCCCGCCGCGCACCCTGTTGTGCGGCGGGCGATTTTGCCGCCTGCATGCGGCCTGAATACCTGCTATTCTGCACCCTCACGTTCAAGGGAGAACCGCTATGTATCTGGCAATGAACCGCTTTACCGTCCGCACCGAGAACGCCGAGGCGTTCGAGGCACTCTGGCTGAACCGTGACAGCCACCTCAAGGAAATGGACGGCTTTGTGGAGTTTCACATGCTCAAAGGGCCGGAGGTGGACGGGGTGATCGTCTATGCCTCCCACACGGTCTGGGAGTCCGAGGACGCCTTTCGCGGCTGGACCACCAGTGCGGCCTTCCGCAACTCCCACAAAAGCGCGGGACAGACAGCAAAGCTACATGAAGGCACGCCAGTGTTCGAGAGCTTCACCGCCATCCAGAGGATTGCCTGAGCGCCACGTTTGACCCCGTGATGGCTACCAAATCGTCCTAGTTTCGCCATGTTTGACTGCCAATTACAGGTTGATCAGACAACTGGAGGAACCAGTGTACGGAGTAGCCATCATGATCTGTCACAGGACCCTTTTCTCTGCGCCAGGCAACGCACAAAACGGATCAGCCGGATGAGCGTGCTGCCCCATGCATTCAGCGACTACAACGAGGTCGGCGATGCGGCGGCGCTTTTTGTCACCCGTCTGCGTGATCAAAAAGATGCCGCTTGCTACCATGTGATGCTGGCATGGGACGGCGAGGATGCAGGCACCATAAACTCCGACCTCGCACAGGCCCGCGCCATCCTGCACGCCATTGCAGCCACAGCCGCCAAGCTGGGTTATACCGATCTGGCGGCCAGCGCCATGCGGTGCGAGACGCAGATCCTTGCGCATCTGGAGGGTGACTATAACGATTTAGCCATCTGCCCCTGCGAAATCATTTGCTACCTTGACGCATTCGTCGAGGCCTGCACGGAACTGACCGGCCCTCTCTAACCGCACCGGTTCAGAGCGCACGCAGCAACAGAACCCCCGACAGGCTGACCACAACCAGACCAGCCGCGACCTCGACCACCGGCATCATCCAGGTCAGCGCGCCCGCTTGTGCCACCGCACGCATCAGCCCGCCCCGAAATCCTGACGCGGCGATGCCGACCGCCACCGTTACCGATGCCGTGCCCAGCGCCATTACAAACGCGCCTGCTATGCCCGCCATGGGGATGCCCATCTGCCATGTGATCAACAGTACGAACAGCGCGCCTGTACAGGGCCGGATCGCGATACCGCCGATCAGCACCAGTGCATCGCGCAGGCTTGTGGCCTGTTCGGCCTCTGCCAGCGTTGGACCGTGCTTATGTCCGCAACTGCTACAAACTTCTCCCGCAGCGTGGTTATGGTCGTGGTGGTGTTCATGCCTGACTTCCACGCCCACCGACCGCAGATGGCGCAAACCGCGCACCACAAGCCAGATGCCGATCATAGCAATCAATCCATAGCTCAACGGCGCCAGCCAGCGCTCGGCGGTGTCCACCATGGCATCGCGCGTGAGGCCCAGCAACCAGACGCCGGTATAGGCCAGCACCACGGCCGTCACCGCCTGCCCAAGGCTCGAGACCAGCGCGATCAGCGACAGCCGAAGCATCGGTACCTGGCGCGCCATGCCGTAACCACCCACCAGCAGCTTGCCGTGGCCGGGTCCAATCGCATGGAAGAAACCGTAGGCAAAACAACTGCCCATCAGCAGCGCATAAGCCCCCGCCTCACCGCCGCGCAAGGCGCGCAGCGTACGGGCGATGCCGTTCTGGAACGCGCGCTGCTCGCCCGCGGCCCAAGCCGTAATCTGGCTACCGCCGCCACTGAGCCACAGCCACACCAACACTGCCGTAGCCAGCAACATCGCTGCAATCAAAGCACGCTGCATGTGACCTTAACCTCTGTTGCGAAACGCGCACCGATGTTGCCCAAACCTGCGGCTTCCATATCCATGTCTTCCGGGATCGCGGCCAGTTCTGCCTGTGTCATGGCCAGCGCGCCGTTTATATCAGGCACGTTCAGCGCCACATCACAACCGCTGCGCCCCTGTACCTCGACCGGCAGTGTCACGTCGTAGGCGGTGTAATAGGTGCCGTCAAAGGGCTTGAAGCTCAGCGGGCCGGAGATCACCGGCGCCCCCTCGACCGCGCGCACATGTGTTGTGATGATCTTGCCGTCTACCAGTTGCGCGGTTGGAGTGTACGGGCCGGACATAACCAGCGGCACACCATCCATCGTTGCGACCAGATCGCCGTTATACCCTTCCACCCACTGCGCATCGAAACCGGTCAGCTTTGCGACATCCTCGGATGTGGACTGGCCGTCATAGTCGCTGTCCACGCCCATGTCCTCGGTCACCAGCAGCGAATAGAGTTCGTCATACTCCCATGTCACCTGCACATGGGTCAGGCGGTTCTGCGCATCGACAAGAAACGACAGGCCCGTGTTGATAAAAATATGCGGATGCGCCTGCAAAGGCGCAGCCAGTAGCATCAGCGACAGGGCGGAAAATGTTCTCATACTGCTTCTTTAGGCCCGCGCAGGCCCCTGTTCAATCAGCATCGCTGTCACAGGGCGGCAGAAATCAGCCGACCCAGCCGCGCGATACCCTCGTCGATGCTCGCCTCGTCCGTGCGGCTGAAGCTGAGGCGCATGGTGTTGGTGCCTGTCCCATCGGCAAAGAAGGCGTGACCGGGCACAAAGGCGACCCGCTCGGACTTCAGCGATTGTGCCAGCAAATCCGCACAGTTCACCGATTTGGGCAGCTCCAGCCAGATGAACATGCCGCCTTCAGGTCGTGTCCAGGTGACACCTGCGGGCATATGCTCGGCCAGCGCCCCCAGCATCCGGTCGCGCCGCGCACGATAGGCAGTTTTGATCTTTTCCACATGGCTGTCGAATTGCGCAGCGGCCACCGTGGCAATCGCCATCTGGTTGATGGTCGAGCTGTGCAGGTCCGCCGCCTGTTTCAGCAGCACCATCTGGCTGATGACCTCCTCGGCGCCGCACACCCAGCCCACGCGCAGGCCCGGCGCCAGCGTTTTGGAAAAACTCCCGCAATAAAGCGTGCGGCAGGCGTTGATATCGCCCTTGCGCGCAATCTCGCGCGCCAGAACCGGCGACAGCGCCTCGCCCTCGTAGCGCAGGGATTGATAGGCAGCGTCCTCGATCACGGCGATGTCCAGCGCATCGGCCAGATCAATGACCCGCTCGCGCATAGCAGCATCTAGCGTGCGCCCCGTCGGGTTGGCGAAATCCACCGACATATAGGCAAACTTCACACGGCCCTCGCCCGCCGCCTCGGCATAGTCTTCGGCGCTGCGGTTTGTCTCGGGGTCCAGCCGGTCATAGCGCGGCTCATAAGCGTTGAACGCGCCCAGCGCGCCCAGATAGGTGGGCCAGCCGACCAATGCGGTGTCACCGGGGCTGAGCAACAGCTTGCCCAGATAATCCAGCGCCTGCTGCGAGCCGGAGGTGATCAGGATGTTGTCACGGGTACACGGAATGCCAAGGCGCGCCATCTCGCCCACAATCCAGTCGCGCAGCGGGCCATAGCCCTCGGACACCGAATATTGCAGGGCTGTCGCCTGTTTTTCAGGGCTGAGCGCGTCGGAGAACGCCTCCTTGAACGCCTCAGCTGGAAACAGATCGGGATCAGGAATGCCGCCCGCGAAGGAAATGATATCTGGCTGGTCCAGCAGCTTGAGAAGCTCGCGGATCTCGCTGGCTTTCATGCGGCTGTTGCGTGTGGCGAATATCTGATGCCAGTCCATCTGTACCTCCTGGGACGTCAATCTGACGTCACAAAGCACAGATTCGCAATTTAGGTCAACATATATGTCCTATGCGTCCGAAGCGGCCCTAAACGCGCCACCGCAGCACCCGCCGTTCCAGAACGCCAATCACCGAAGATACGCCGACACCCAGCACCGACAGGATCACAACGCCGGCAAACAACCGCTCCAGATCATAGAGACTGCCCGCCTCAAGGATGTAGGCCCCGACCCCGTATTGCGCGCCCAGCATCTCGGCAGCAACCAGCAGGATGATCGCAATGGTGAGCGAGATGCGCAGCCCCGACAATATTCCCGGCATCGCTCCCGGCAGCACAATTTTGCGTACGATCGACCACCACGACAGGCCAAAGCTCTGCCCCATGCGGATTAGTGTGCGGTCGACGTTATCGACAGCCGCATAGGTCGCGACCACCGTGGGGGTAAACGTGCCAAAGGCGATCAGCGCGTATTTCGAGGCTTCATCGATGCCGAACCAGATTACAAACAGTGGCAGCAGCGCGATTTTGGGGATCGGGAAAATCGCCGCGACCAGCGGCACCAAACCTGCCCGTGCGAAGGCAAACAGACCGATCATCACACCAACGGCTATGCCGGTGATCGCCCCCGCCGTAGCCCCCACCGCCAGACGGCTGAGAGAAGGCAGCAGATGTTTCATCAACGCTCCACTCTGCCAGAGCTCCACAAACGTAGCCAGCACATCGGACGGGCGGGGCAATGTCAGCGCACTGATCCAGCCGCTGCGCGTTCCCCATTCGGCGAGCGCGATCAGCAGCACGAAAACTGCGATGCCCACGCCACGCACACGCACCGGGGCAAAGCCGCCCCCGCGAAAAGGAACCCGATCAGACATTCATCAACTCCGCATCTGCCGCCGCCGCCTCATCGCGCATCAGGTCCCAAAGGTGTTGCTGCTGCGCGTCCAGCGCGGGGTCGCCATGGGCGCGGTCCTCAAGCGGCGTGTCGATCTGCACGATCTCGCGCACCTCACCGGGACGACGCGATAGCACGACAATCCGGTGACCCAGCCGCACAGCCTCTGCCAGATTATGGGTGACGTAGACGGCAGTGAAGGGCGTCCGCGTCCACAGCCCCACCAGATCATCCATCAGCAACTCGCGCGTCTGGCTGTCCAGCGCGCTCAGCGGCTCGTCCATCAGCATCACAGCAGGGTTTACCGCCAGCGCGCGGGCAATCGCCACACGCTGCTTCATCCCGCCGGACAGTTGCTTGGGCAATGCCTGCGCAAAATCCGTCAGCCGCGTGCGTGCCAGCACATCGGCGATGATCTCGCGCTGGTTGCCCAGCTTGTGATCCTCCAGCACCAACGCCACATTGCCTGCCACCGTCCGCCACGGCAGCAAAGCGAAGTCCTGAAAAATATAGGTCAGTGCATTCAGGCATCCCGCAGGCGGCTGGCCCAACTGGCGCACCTCGCCCTGCGTCGGCTTTTCCAGCCCGCCCAGCAGACGCAACAGCGTGGATTTCCCACAACCCGACGGCCCGACAATGCAGGTGATCCGCCCCGACGGGATCTCCAGCGCAATATCGCGCAACACGTCCACATCGCTATAGCGGTGCGTGACGTTCTCCAGCCTCAGATCCATCCTGCTCTCCCAAGTGAAAAGGCCGGACGCTGCCGCCCGGCCCCTCGCATCACGACGTCCCTATCAGGCGCCGACAGTCTCGACGAAAGAGGTGTCAATCAGCGCATCCAACGGGATGTCCTTACCCACCAGATCTTCCGACTGGAACCACTCCAACTGATCACGGATCGAGGCAACATTCATCTTCGCCCCCTCGTTCAGGCGCATCGTGCCATTGATGATCGACGGCGCAGCCTTTTCGCGCGGCTGGTCGGTGTAGACGTATTTGTGCAGCAGATCGACCATCGCCGCCTCGCCTTCGTCCCCGCCGGTGCGCGCGATCATTGCGGCGTTGTACTCGGCCGCGCCCTTGGAGTAGGCCGCCAGATAGTCCTGCGTCATCTGCTTTTCTTCGCTTGCGTTCTTGGCAGAGGTAAAGATGGTGGTGACCTGATAATCCGGCAAATAGGTCGCCACATCACCGATGATATGCACCGCACCCGAGCCCGCCAAAGGCTTGGCGATATGCGGCACGATCGACCACGCATCAATCTGGCCCGATTTCAGTGCACCGATAATCGCGCCCACCTTCTGCAAAGGCTTGTACTGCAACGTGATCCCCTCCGCAGCCGCCATCTTGGCGCCCATGTAGTGAAAGGAAGATCCCGCGGTGCTGATCCCGTAGGACTTCCCGTCCAGCATTGAAGGCGCGGTAATCCCCGCCTTGAACGCCGCGTCCGAGACAAGAAACTTCTGCCCGTCGATGCCCTGCTCCTCCTGCAAGGCACCTCCGATCACCTTGATCGCACCCTTGTCGGCCAGCGACACCAACCCGCCGGAAATTGCGGTTACCGCGTAATCCACATCGCCCGAGGCAATCGCCACGGCCATAGGTTGCGCCGCCTGAAAGAACCGCAGCTCGACATCCATGCCCGCCTCTTTGAAGTAGCCGTTCTCGACTGCCACGAAAGTGCCTGCATGGCTGGTAAAGCTGAGCGCGCCCAGCACGATCTTGCGCCCTTGGGCAATCGCCGGTGCCGTCAGCCCCAATGCCGCCGCGGATGCTGCCAAGCCGCCCAAGGTGGCGCGCCGTGTCAGATGTGTCATAAAAAGTCCCTCCCGTTTATATCTGCGCGCAATCTGCGCCCCTGCCACCGCCTAAGTCAAGCACTCCGCGCGCAACTTACCACCACCCTCCCCCCTGCACCCATTTCCATAACCCAATCCGCCAATTGCCACAGACGCCGCCCCCCGCTATCAGGGGGCAACCCGCAATCAAAAGGCTGCTGACCCATGTCCTTCGACCGTTCCCTTAAAATCGCCCCCTCCATCCTTGCTTCGGATTTCGCCAATTTCGGCGCGGAATGTGCCGCGGTCGAGGCACAGGGCGCGGACTGGATCCATGTTGATGTGATGGACGGGCATTTCGTGCCCAACATTACTTTCGGCGCTGCCACCTGCGCCGCTATCCGCCCCCACATCAAAGGTGTGATGGACGTCCACCTGATGATCTCGCCGGTCGATGCCTATATCGAGGATTTCGCCCGTGCGGGCGCGGATTTCATCACCGCCCATGTCGAGGCTACCCCGCACATCCACCGCACTCTGCAAGCGATCCGCGCCACAGGAGCCAAGGCCGGCGTCGCCCTCAACCCCGGCACTCCGGCAGAGGCTGTGGCCCATCTGCTGGACATCACCGATCTGGTTTGCGTCATGACCGTAAACCCCGGCTTCGGCGGGCAGAAATTCATCGACATGAGCGCCAAGATCAAAACCTTGCGCGATATGATCGGCGACCGCCCCGTGCATATCGAGATTGACGGCGGCGTTGACCCGGTGACGGCACCGCTTGTCACGGCGGCAGGTGCCGATGTGCTGGTGGCAGGATCCGCCGTGTTCAAAGGCGGATCAGTCAGTGATCCCGCGCCCTATGGCGCAAACATCCGCGCCATCCGCGAAGCCGCCACAGGCGTATACGTCTAAAAGCAGAGCGCACGCGGACCTAGGGCAACTGGTCCGCGAACGTCGAAATCATCTTGTGTTTGAGCAGCTTGCCCGTAGGTGCCGCAGGCAGGGCGTCGGTCAGCACGATGTGCTTGGGCATCTTGTAGCCCGCCAGCCGCTCCTTGATAAACGCGCGCAGCTCGGCCACATCAGGCCGGTCGCTTTCGGACACCTGAACAAAAGCCAGCACTTCCTCGTCACCGTCCTTGCTGCGCCCCACTACGGCAGACTGGATCACCTGCGGATGATCGTTCAGCGCAGCCTCCACCTCTGGGGGATAGACGTTAAAACCGCCATGAATGATCAACTCCTTCGAGCGGCCCAGAATATACAGTCGCCCCTCATCGTCGATCTTGCCCAGATCGCCCGTGTGCAGCCAGCCGTCCGCGTCCAGCGCCTTGGCCGTCTCCACTTCGTTGCGGTAGTAGCCTTTCATCAAGTGCGGCCCGCGCACCAGCACCTCGCCCTCGTCCACGCCATTACCTCCGGGCGCGTTCGCATCAATCTTCGCCTCCGTTCCCAGTGTGACAGGCCCTACCGACACATCAGGCGACCCGATGGGATTGTCCGTGGCCGACGCGCCCGAGGAGGTCTCGGTCATGCCAAAGCCGTTCTGCAATGGCAGCTCGTAGAACGCCTCCGCCTTGCGCTTCCAAGCGGGGTCCAGTGGCGCACCGCCGGAAGAGACATAGCGCAGGCTGGGTGACCCGAGCCGATGCATGCCCTTTTCCTTCGTGTATTGCATCACCATCGCGTGCATCTGCGGCACGGCTGGAATAATCGTCACGCCATTCATCGCCGCATCATAGAGCTTCTGCGCCGAGAACCGCGCCTCAATCTGGACATGCGCGCCCGTGTAACATGCGCCGGTCAAGACCGAGATCAGGCCGAACACATGGCTCATCGGCAACGCGCCATAGACCACATCCTCCGGCACCATTCGCCGCAACCTGCTGGAGGCTATGCCGCCAAAGCGGATGCTGCTGTGGGTCAGCATCACCCCCTTGGGATCACCGGTGGTGCCTGTAGTATAAAGCAACACCGCAACATCATTCAGTACCTCGTCAGGATCGGTAGTACCTTTGGCGAGCATGAGCGTGCCGAAGGCGCCTTCGATTTCGGCCGCACCCATCCGCGCCGCATGTGCCGCAGCATCAGGCGAGACATGGGTCGTCATGACAATCGCCGCAGGGGTCGCGTGTTTGATCACCCGCGCGACTTCCGCTTCGGTCTGGCGGGCGTTGAAGGGGATAACCACAGCGCCCAGCTTCCACGTCGCGTGCAGCGTGGCGACAGCGGCAGCGCAGTTTTCCACCAGCAGCAACACGCGATCGTTGGGCTGCACGCCCGCCGCGCGCAGATGCTGAGCCAGATCGTCGCTGGCGCGGTCAAGCTCGGCGTAACTCCAGTGCGCACCACTGGAATCGCTTACAGCGGTGCTGTCCGGTGCCGCCGCCACGCGGTCCTTAAGAAAATCCTCAACCCGTGCCATCCGGCATCCTCCCGTATCAGCCGTAGTTCGGCATGCGTTTTTCTAAAAAGGCGGCGATGCCTTCGGCGGCCTCTGGCGCGCCTGTGGCAGAGCCCATCGCGTCGCGCTCCACGTCCAGTTGCTCGGCCTCGGTCAGGTCATAGGCGCTGGCAACCATCTTGCGGATCGCGGCCTGCGCGTCGCGCGGCCCTGCGGCGAAACGATCAGCATAGGCGCGCGCTACGTCCATGGTGCCACCGGCAGGCGTCAAAGTGTTGACCACGCCCAGCGCTTGCATCCGTTCAGCCAGAACAGGCTGGGCCAGCATACACATCTCCATCGCCAGTTGGCGCGGCAACGCGCGGGATAGATGCGCGGTCAGACCGCCGTCAGGCACCAGTCCTGCCTTCACATAGGCCGCGACAAACTTCGCGCCCTCGGCCGCCACGATAATATCACAGGCCAGCGCAAAGCTGAGGCCGGCACCTGCCGCCCCGCCTTCAACCGCAGCTATGATCGGTACGGGACAGCCCCGCATGGCGCGTATCACGTCATGCAAGCCGTCGATCCGTGTGGTGCGCTGATCCAGAGGCATGCCCTGGCTCTTGATCAGCTGGTTCAGATCGCCACCGGCACAGAAAAACGGCCCCTCGGCGGTCAGGATGATGGACCTGATACGCCGGTCCTGCGCCATCTCGCAGGCTTTCATGATGCACTCGTACAGCTCGGGCGATAGGGCGCCGCGCTTGTCGGTATTGCCGTTCCAGATGATCAGGCGGTCGCCTGCGTCCTCCAACCTTGCACTCATGTCTCTCTCCCGTTTAGCCCAGTTTTTCTTGCGGCACGCGTTTGAACACGCCCGTTGATGTAGCGACCAAGGTGCCGTCTTCGTGGCGCAGCTCGGCGTCGATAAACAGCAGGCTGCGCCCGCCCCCCTTGACCGTGCCGGTCGCCGTCATGCGGCCCGGACGCCCGGAGCCTACAAATTGCGTGTTCATCGACACTGTCAGAAACGGCGCCTTGCCGGTCGGGTCCACAGTCAGCGACCCTGTGGTGCCCGAGCAGTTGTCCAGCAGCGTCACCGCGATCCCGCCATGCAGTGCGCCGTGGCGGTTCAGGTGGTCCTCGGTCACGTCCAGATAGCAACGGCCATGCGCGGGGTCGCGCACGTCCACTACATATCCCACCAACCGTTGTGTGCCGGTCTCATCACGGATGAAACCGGCGTCTTCGTCGTTACGCTGCTGCAAGGGCAATGAACCGCTCCAGATGGAAGTCCACATCGCCAAAGCGGTGATCCGCCATGACGATACGTTTCGCGATATGCGCCAGCTCGTACTCTTGCGTCATGGCGATGCCACCGTGCAGCTGGATGCTCTCCTCGCCCACCAGACGGCCCACGCGTCCAATCAGGTTCTTGGTTGCCGAAATGTTGCGCTCGCGCGCGCCACGGTCGGCTTCCAGATGGCCCGCCGCAAGGATCACCGAAGAGCGCGCCTGCTCCATCTCGATCAGCAGATCGGAGAAGCGGTGCGCCAGCGCCTGAAACGTCCCGATGGGACGGCCGAACTGTTTGCGCGTGCCCAGGTAGTCCTTGGTCAGCCTCACTGCGGTCTCCATCGCGCCCAACGTCTCGGCGGTCTGGGCCACATTGGCGGCCGCAAAACGCGCCTCGATGGCCTCGGCGGCCTTGCCTGCGGCACCCAGACGCGCGGAGGCGGGAACCGCCACATCGTCGAGGATGACTTCCGCTGCGCGGCCGCCTGCCAGCAGAGCATAACCCTGAACGGTCAAACCATCGGCATCCTTGGGCACAAGGAACAGCGAGATACCATCCGCATCGCCCTGCCCGCCGCTTTCGCGCGCGGAAACCACCAGCATGTCCGCAGCTTCGGCGTTGACCACAACGGCCTTGCGACCGCTGAGGATGATCTCATCACCCTTTTCGGTTGCCGTCGTGGAGACGCGAGTCAGATCATAGCGGCTTGTCGGCTCACCGTGGGCGAAGGCCATCTGCATGGTCCCGCCGATGATCTCTTCCACATGCACCTTCTGGTCATCATTGCCCAGATCGGCGACCAGGCCACCGGCCAGAACAGCTGTGTCGAGAAACGGCTCCACCACGCCTGCACGGCCCAGCTCTTCGAAGACGACGGCAATGTCGAAACCCTTGCCGCCGAAACCACCCTGCTCTTCTGTGAACAGCGCGCCAATGACGCCCAGCTCCGCCAGCTCGTTCCAGATGTCAGTGGACATACCGCTGTCGGATTCGAGGATCTTGTTGCGGGTCGCCGTGTCATAGCGGTCCCGCAGAAAGCGACGCAGGCTGTCTTGCAGCATTTGCCGCTCTTCTGTCAGATCAAAGTTCATGTGCCTCAGCTCCCCATCGTTACTTTTGCAATGATCCCGCGCTGGATCTCGTTGGATCCGCCGAAGATCGACAATTTGCGGTTGTTGAAATACTTGGCCGCGACCGGGCCTGCATCCAGTGGATCGGGCAGCGTGTCATTGGCGCCCTCGACAGCCTCGGAGGCAAACGGCATCGCGTAGGCGCCCGCAGCGCGCCGAGCCAGATCGTTAATCTCCTGACGGATGATCGTGCCTTTTACCTTGAGCATGGAGCTTTCCACGCCCGGTGCCTGCCCTGCCGCCGCCTTGGAGACGATGCGCAGGTTGGTGGTCGACATGGCCATCAGGTCAATCTCGACCTGTGCAACGCGTGCCGCGAAATAGGGGTTTTCGATCAGCGGTTTGCCGTTTGACATCTCGGCCCGCGCAAGGCGCTTGACCGTCGCAAGACCGGCCTGGGAGAAGCCGACACCGGCGATGTTGGTGCGCTCGTGCGTCAGCAGGTACTTGGCATATGTCCAGCCCTCGTTCTCTTTGCCAACAAGGTTCTCCACCGGCACTTCGACATCCGTGAACCAGACCTCGTTCACCTCATGGGTGCCGTCGAGCAGGATGATCGGGCGCACTTCGATGCCGGGTGTGTCCATGTCGATCAGCAGAAAGGAAATGCCCTCCTGCTGCTTCACGTCCTTGTCCGTGCGCACGAGGCAGAAAATCATGTTGGCATGCTGGCCCAGCGTGGTCCACGTCTTCTGGCCGTTCACAATGTAATGCGTGCCCGACTCGTTCTTGACGGCAGTCGTTTTCAGCGATGCAAGGTCAGACCCCGCACCCGGCTCCGAATAACCCTGACACCACCAGTCCTCACCGGACAGGATGCGCGGCAGCCAGTAGTCGTTCTGCTCCTGAGAGCCGAATTTTTGCAACACAGGTGCCAGCATACCAAGGCCGAACGGCACGATCCGCGGCGAGGATGCGGCAGCGCTCTCTTCCTCGAAAATGTGTTTCTGCACCGCGTTCCACTCGGCACCGCCGAATTTCTTGGGCCAGTTCGGCGCCAGCCAGCCACGCTCGTTCAGCGCGGCGTGCCAGGCTTCCATGTCTGCCTTGGTCAGTTCGCCCTTGCCGCGTACTTTGTCGCGAAGCTCGGGTGTTACCTTTTCTTCCAGAAATGCGCGCACTTCGGCGCGGAATGCTTCTTCTTCGTCGGAATAGCTCAGATCCATGTGGGTTTCCTCCTCAAACGTTCAATCGGTTACGCTTTGGCGTTATTTAGCGCCTGCGCGGTTCAGGTCATCAAAGTTGCGGCCATCGGCCACAAGGGTTTTGAGCAGCGCACTCGGTTTCCAGAACCACGCGTCCTCTGCGGCGAACCGTTCAATATCGGCCAGCACCGTATCAAGGCCCTGCAAATCCGCCCATTTCAGCGGCCCGCCCCAATAGCGCGGGAAGCCATAGCCAAAGAGCAGCACCATATCCACGTCGGCAGGGCGCCGGGCGATGCCCTCCTCCACCACCTTTGCCGCCTCGTTCACCATGGCACACATGTAGCGTCTGACAATCTCCTGATCGCTAAAATCACGTGGCGTAATTTTCAAGTCGGCCTGCTCGGCAGCGATGAGTTCGGGAATTTTCGGGTTCGGCACAGAGGCGCGCTGGCCCTTTTCATAAAGATAGTAGCCCTCACCGGTTTTCTGGCCGAAATGCCCCTGCTCGCACAGCTTGTCGATGTAGGTCGGCACACGCTCGTCAGGGTGGCGATCAGGCGCTTTGCGTTTGCGGGTCATCCAGCCGATATCAAGGCCCGCAAGATCCGCCACCGCAAACGGCCCCATCGCAAACCCGAAATCCACCAGAGCCTTGTCGATCTGGTAGGGTGATGCACCGTCCAGCACCATGTGATCGGCTGCTGTGCGGTAGACCGCGAGAATACGGTTGCCGATAAACCCGTCGCAGACCCCCGCGCGGACCGAAATCTTGCCCAGAAGCTTCCCCAGCGCGAAGCCTGTTGCAACGACATCGGGTGCCGTTTTGTCCGCCACAACAACTTCCAGCAGCTTCATCACATGGGCGGGCGAGAAAAAGTGCAGCCCGATCACATCCGCAGGGCGCGAGGTGGCCGCCGCGATCTCGTCCACATCCAGATAGGAGGTGTTCGATGCCAGTATTGCCCCCGGCTTGCAGACCGCGTCCAGCTTGCCAAAGACCTCTTTCTTGACGTCCATGTTTTCAAACACTGCCTCGATCACCAGATCGACATCGCGCAAGCTGTCGTAATTCGTGGCAACGGTCAGCGCGACGGTGATCAGCGCGTCGTATTTCTCCTGACTGATCTTGCCGCGTTTAAGCGCGCCTTGCAGGTTGCCTTCAATACGGGCGCGGGCGGCACTTGCCTGCTCCTCGCCCGTCTCGATCAGGACAACTTCCAGCTGCGCCAGCAGCGCCGCCGTGGCGATGCCTGCGCCCATGGTGCCGCCGCCGATCACGCCGATGGATTGCAGGGCGCGCGGATCGACGCCTTTCAGTTCCGGCAGGTTGCTGACCGCGCGTTCGTTGAAGAAGGCATGAATCATACCTTTGCTCTGGTCGCCTTGCAGCAGTTCTGTGAACAGTGCACGCTCGGCCGCGATCCCCTCGGCAAAGGATTTCTCGCTCGCCGCCTGAACCGCGCGAACGATGGCACCGAGATTTTGCTGACCACGCGATTTGGCGACAGCGCCGTTAAAGGTGGCGTCCCAGTCGATGGCTTCGGGTGCAGCAAGGTTGGAGACGGCGCGCGGCTTGGCACCTTCGCTGACCAGATCCATCGCATAGGCAAGGCCTACTTCCTGCGGATCACCCGCTTCGATCTTGTCGATGACACCCATTTCCAGCGCGGCATCCGCCTTGATCTGCGCACCGGTCGTCATAATCTCGATCGCCTTCGCCGCCCCCGTCAGGCGCGGCAGGCGCTGGGTGCCGCCGGCACCGGGCAACAGGCCAAGATGAACCTCGGGCAACCCCACCCGCGCGTCCGGCTTCGCGATCCGGTAATGGGCGCTCAGAGCGACCTCCAGCCCACCACCAAGGCTTACGCCATGCATTGAAGCCACAACCAGCAACGGCGAGGATTCGATACGCGTGCACAGGTCAGGCAGGTTCGGCTCCATAGGCGGTTTGCCAAATTCTGTGATGTCGGCACCCGCGATAAACGCGCGCCCATCGCCCACGATCAGCACGGCCTTGATGGTCGCGTCTCCCTCCGCGCGGTCCATTCCATCGGCCAGCCCTTGGCGTACGGCCTGGGACAGGGCGTTGACCGGCGGGTTCTGGATGCGCAGCACGGCCACGGGGCCTTCGGCGGTATAGGATACAGGGGTGGTCATCGGGTTTCTCCTTGGTATTTACCCGCGCCGGTTCAGCGCAGGCGCGCGTCCGGTGCGGTGTTCGAGGGTCTGGACCAACCGGTGCAGGGCGGGGCCAACATCATTTAGCATACGGCTGCGCGGCAGGTCGGTGGGAGTGGCGCCACAGGTAAAGGCCACCGCCTCGCCGAACTCGCCGGAGTAATAGGGCACGCTGACCGCGTTTACGGTGCCGGCATAGCGCGTCGCCTCGGGCGCGATGGCAAAGCCCTGGGCCAGCAACTGGTCATAACCTCGCTGGCGGAACGCTTGCATGTCGATGTCGGGGTCCAGCGCATCAAACCTCTCGTCATCCAGTACCGCCAGAAACGCCATGCCGGAGGACGAGCCATGCAGCGGAATACGGTGCCCCGGTTCAAGCCAGATGGTGGAGGCCGTGGCGGGCCGCCAAGTACGCACCAGCATCATCCGGTTGCCATCCCGTACCGCGATCAGCGCCAGCGTACCCGTCTCATCGGCGAGACGCTGCATATCATCGCCGACCCGGTCGACAAATCCAACCGCCACTTGCGCCACAGAGCCCAAAACAATCGCGGCAGGGCCGAGCCGGAACCGGTCATTGCGGCCCCCATGGCTGAGATAGCCCAGCTCGCACAATGTGTAGGTCAACCGCGAGATGGTGGGTTTGGGCAGGCCCGTACGCTCCGCGATCTGGGCATGGGTCAACCCGTTGTCGCTGGCGCGGAAAGCGCGCAGCACGCCAAGCCCGCGTGCGAGCGTGTTGGCAAACTTTCTGTCAGCAGCCTGATCAATCATTGCCACAAGACAGGGCGGATCGCATTGCCGGTGATGTTCTGCAATCTGACAATATGCCCCTCCCAAAGCCTGACTTATTCCACTATGCAAAACAGTGTTTCACAAATTCGCTCTAGACCTAGAGCGAGTCGGTGTTTCGCGCAAGCACAAGTTACGGCGCCCCTTACAAACGCCACAGTCTTGCGCATGGCCATCCGGCAACACCCGGTCAGAGCGGATTTTGGTAGATGAACGCACGGCCCGGCAAAGCCCCTTCCGGGAGTGGAAGCTCGGTCATGGACTGGAAATACATCCTGTCGCTGGACACCATGACTCCCCCCGGCGCCATAACCGCCTCCACCAATGGCGAAATTGCGCGCGCGAACGCATCGTTCTTTTTCAGATTATGCCCGCCCAGATCCGCATGGGCAAAGCTGACAATCGCGCCGAGCTTGGTACGCATCGCAGGCAGGGTCTCGAATACATCGCCGAGCACCAACTGCTCCGGCTCCGGCGTACTGGCGGGGTTGGAGGCCACGGCCCGCTCGAACACGAAGATATCGCGATCCTTCACGTGGGCGCGGATGTGATCGAAAGTACGGCCATTGCCCAGACCCAGCTCAAACACCGGACCGCGCATATCCGCCGTCAGCGCCACTGCATGATCGATACACGCCCGCTGAGACACCATTCGGGCGATAAACAGATCGAGACGTGTCATATGTTGGCTCCTTCTTCAGTCACATTGTTAGATATGTTGCCAGTCTGCGGATCGTAGAGGCCGTCACAGAAAATTCATGTCGTGTATCTGCGGGAACAGCGCTGGACGCGGTTGATTTTATCAGGTTCACTCCGGTTCAGGAAACAGGGAAGCCCAATGCCACTGCTGGACGTAACATCATTAACACTGGGGTTTGGCAAGGCCCCGCCCGTTGTGCAGGACGTCAGCTTTTCAATCGACGCGGGCGAGACGCTGGCGCTGGTGGGCGAAAGCGGGTCGGGCAAGACGCTGACCTGCCGATCGGTGTTGCGGATTCTGCCTGCGGCAGCACAGGTGCGTAGCGGTGCCATCCGGTATGACCACAAAGGGATCACCCAGGATATACTGACCCTGCCCGAGCGCAAGCTGCGCCGCCTGCGCGGGGACCGGATATCCATGATCTTTCAGGAACCGATGCGCGCCCTGTCGCCCCTGCACCGGCTGGGCAATCAGGTGGCCGAAGTGTTACACCTGCATGGTCACATCAGCGGCGCAGAGGCAAAAGCACAAGTGTTGGCACAGTTCGAGCGGGTGGGCTTCCCCGACGCCGAGCGCGCATGGAACAGCTATCCCTTCGAGATGTCTGGCGGGATGCGGCAGCGGGCGATGATCGCAATGGCCATGGTCTCGCGCCCTGATCTGCTGATCGCGGACGAGCCCACGACCGCGCTGGATGTGACCACTCAGGCGCAGGTGCTGGGCCTGATCAAGGATTTACAGCGCGAGACAGGCATGGCCGTAATCCTTGTGACCCATGATCTGGGCGTCGTGGCCAATATGGCGGACAAGGTCGTGGTGATGCACAAGGGCCGCGTGATGGAGGCAGGCAGTGCGCACCAGGTACTTGGCACCCCTGCGCACAGTTATACCAAAAAGCTGTTCGCTGCGGCACCTATAATCCCGCAAGTGGCCGCCCCTGCCCGCCCGCAGACCCATAGCGACCTGATCCTCGACATTCGCAAAGTCACCAAAAGCTTTACCCTGCGCGCAGGTGGCTGGCGCGCGCCGCAGGTGATTACCGCCTGTCGCGATGTAGATTTGCAACTGCCACGCGGTAAAACGCTCGCCGTGGTGGGTGAAAGCGGGTCAGGCAAGACGACGTGTGCCCGCGTGGCCTTGGGTGCAACTTTGCCGGACGCGGGTGGCGAGGTGCTGTTTCGCCCCAATGCGGGCGATGCGCCCGTAAACGTCCATGCGATGTCCGCAGACCAGCGCCGCAGCTTCCAGCGCGATGCACAGATGGTTTTTCAAGACCCCTATTCCTCATTGTCACCGCGCATGAGGGTGATTGACGCACTGACCGAGCCTGCCGAGATACACGGCATTGGCACCCGCGCCGAGCAGCGCGACAAGGCCGCCGAGATGATCCGCCTCGTGGGCCTCAGCCCCGACATGCTGCCGCGCTACCCGCACGCGTTCTCGGGCGGCCAGCGCCAACGCCTGTCGATTGCCCGCGCGCTGACGCTGGACCCCAAGCTGCTGGTCTGTGACGAGCCGACGAGCGCGCTCGATGTCTCCGTGCAGGACCAGATCCTGAGCCTGCTGGAAGACATCCGCGATCACGCCGGCCTCAGCTATCTGTTCATCAGCCATGATCTGGCCGTGGTTGCGCGCATTGCCGATGAGGTTGCGGTGATGCGCGACGGCGTCATCGTCGAGCAAGCCCCACCCGACACGCTATTCTATAATCCGCAGCATCCCTACACCCGCGCCCTCATCGCCGCCCAACCCGAGCCGGACATCAGCCGCCCGATCAATCTGGATCTGGTGGCCAAAGGCGCGGGCAGCCCCGCAGACTGGCCCGAGGCATTCCGGTTTGAAGGACTGAGTGCGCCGGCGTTGCATCAGCTTGAGCCAGGACATATGGTGCGCATGCATGTTTAGACTGGCGACATTCGCGGCCGCACTCACCCTGCTGGTAGCCCCCACATTTGCGCAAACCCCTGCGGTGCAGGAAAGCACGTTCTGGGCAGCCGAGGTGAATGCGGGTGATATGCCCGCCGCCGCCGCGCGCATCCCGTCCGAGCCGCTGCTGGTGGATCTGGCCGCCAAAGGCCGGACGACGGGCACCCAAGGGGGCACCCTGCGCACGCTGGTGTCACGCACCAAGGACATCCGGCAGATGGTGGTCTATGGCTATGCGCGGCTGGTGGGTTACGCGCCCGATTACTCGCTCCAACCCGACATCCTGCGCGACGTCACGGTTGAGGAAGGACGCCGCTTTACCCTGCATCTGCGGGCCGGACATCGCTGGTCGGATGGCGCGCCGTTCACCTCCGCTGATTTCGCCTACTGGTGGCGCAACGTTGTCAACAACGCCGAGATCACACCGTCTGGACCACCCGAATGGATGACCGTGGACGGCAAGCTGGGCAGTGTGCAGTTCCCCGATCCGCAAACGGTGGTGTTTGAATGGCCCACGCCCAACCCCAACTTCCTGCCGCTTCTGGCGCAGGCCAGCCCGCCGTTCATCTACCGCCCAGCGCATTACCTCAAACAGTTTCACGCCGATTTCGCGGACCCCGCGTTTCTGGAAGAGGAAATCGAGGAGGCACGCGTTAACTCATGGGCTGCACTGCACAACCGGCGCGATGCGATGTACCAGTTCGACAACCCTGACGAACCGACGTTGCAGCCGTGGATGAACGCCTCGGGCGAGCCTACGTCACGCAACATCTTCGTCCGCAATCCCTATTTCCACCGCGTTGATACAGCGGGCACGCAGCTACCCTACATCGACGTCGTCGAGATGACGGTGGTGGGCAGCGGGCTGGTCGCGGCCAAGGCCAACGCGGGACAAGTGGATCTGCAAGCGCGCGGCCTGGATTTCCGTGATGTCGCTGTGCTGAAGAAAGGCGAGATGGAGGGCGGCAACTACCGCACTTTGCTGTGGCCCAACGGCGCGGCCAGCCAGATCGCCATTTACCCCAACCTCAATTTCGCAGATCCGGTGTGGCGCGAGGTCATGCGCGACGTGCGTTTCCGCCGCGCGCTCAGCCTAGGGATCGACCGGAGAATGATCAACCGCGCGCTCTATTTCGGGATGGCGAACGAGGGCGGGATGACAGCCCTCGCACAAAGCCCGCTGCATGACCCCACCGATCTGGAAGCGTGGTCGCGGCTGGACATCGACTATGCCAATGTCCTGCTGGACCAGATGGGCCTGACCGAGCGCACCCCAAACGGCCTGCGCAAGCTGCCGGACGGGCGTCCGATGGAATTTGTGGTAGAAACCGCAGGCGAGCGGCAGGAGGAAGAAAGTGCGTTGACCATCATCGCCGACACATGGCGCGAGCTGGGCATACGCCTGATTATGCGCCCGCTGGACCGCGACATCCTGCGCAACCGCATCTATGCCGGCACCGGTATGGCAGCGGTCTGGTACGGCTGGGACAATGGCCTGCCCCGCGCCGAGACCTCCCCGCAATACCTTGCGCCAACCCAACAGGAATTCTTCGCGTGGCCGATGTGGGGCCAATACTACCAGACGATGGGACAGGCCGGCGAGGCCCCCGACATGCCAGAGCCGAAACGCCTGTTGCAACTGGAATGGGACTGGGCCCATACGGAAGATGAATCCGAGCGCACCGCGATCTGGGCCGAGATGCTGGAAATCCACGCACAACAGCAATTTGCCATTGGCATCCTGTCGGGAGCGCCGCAGCCTGTCGTCGTCTCGCGCCGCTTGCGCAATGTGCCCGACGTCGGCGTCTGGGCCTATGATCCGGGCGCGCATTTCGGGATCCACCGGATTGACGAATTCTATTTCGAGGACGCCTTCATGCAGGTGAGCGAATGATCCTGATCCTGCGCTACGCCCTCACCCGCTTTGCCACGATGCTGCTGACGCTCTGGGTCGTGTCTATCCTTGTGTTCGCGATTATCAACCTGCCGCCGGGCGACTACCTCAGCAACCAGATCGCAGAATTGCGTGCGACGGGGCAAGCCGAAGGCGTCGCCAAGGCCGAATTCCTGCGCAGCGAGTACTCACTCGACCGCCCCTTGTGGGAGCAGTACATGATCTGGGCAGGCTTCATGCCAGGCCCGCAAGGGTTCTTTGGATTGATCCAAGGCAACTTCGGCTGGTCGTTCGAGTTCGACCGCCCCGTAGCCGAGATTGTCGGCGACGCGCTGTGGCTGACAGTATTGGTCAACCTCGCCGCTGTGCTCTTTGTCTACGCGGTGGCGTTGCCGCTGGGCGTGCTGGCCGCAGCCAAGTCCGAGACCTGGGTGGATTATACGGCAGGCTTTGTAGGTTATCTGGGCCTTGCCACGCCCAACTTCCTGCTGGCGCTGATCCTGTTCTACTACGGACACAAATACTTCGACCTGCCCATCGGCGGCCTGATGGCGCCCGATCTGGAGGGCGAGCCGATGTCGTGGGAGAAGGTAAAATCCATTCTGATCCACCTGATCGTGCCTACCTTCGTGATTGGCACATCGGGCGCTGCTGCCATGATGCAACGTCTGCGCGCCAACATGCTGGACGAGCTGAGCAAACCCTATGTGGAAACCGCCATCGCCAAGGGCATGAAGCCGTCGAAGATGCTGCGCAAATACCCGCTGCGCATGGCGTTCAACCCCTTTGTCGCCGACATCGGCAATCTCCTGCCTGCGATGATCTCCGGCTCGGTTCTGGTGTCGGTAGTTCTGGGCCTGCAAACCATCGGGCCCTACCTTTTGACGGCACTCAAATCCCAGGACCAATTCCTCGCAGCATTTGTGCTGATGTTCGTTGCACTGCTGACGCTGATCGGCACGATGATCTCGGACGTGCTGTTGATGCTGCTTGACCCGCGCATCCGCATGGGAGGGCGCGAGACGTGAGCATCCAGCCCGACAACCGCTTTGTCGATACCGAACCGTGGATCGACACCGCCGATCTGTCCGCGCCAGAGCGTGCGGAATTCGACGCACCCGCATGGCTGCTGGTCTGGCGCAAGTTCCGGCGGCACAAGCTGGGTCTGATCTCGGGTCTATTTCTGCTGCTGTGCTATCTGATCCTGCCCGTCGCAGGCTTTGTCGCTCCCTATACGGCGAACGAACGCAGCGCAGATTATCTCTACCATCCGCCGCAGGAGATCAACCTGTGGCATGAGGGGCAGTTTATCGGTCCCTACGTCTACCCCACGACCGCTGTCGCCGACCTCGAGAATTACCGCTGGCGCTACGACGTCGACACCACAACACCGATGCCGCTGGAGTTCTTCTGCGAAGGTGCGAATTACAAAATCGCGGGCCTCATCCCCTCGGACACGCATCTGTTCTGCGCCCCCTCCGGCGCCACTGTCTTTTTGTGGGGGTCTGACCGGCTTGGCCGCGACGTATTCAGCCGCATCCTCTACGGCGCGCAACTGTCGCTCACCGTGGGGATCATCGGGATCACGGTCAGCTTCATCCTCGGGATCTTTTTCGGCGCAGTCGCGGGATACTTCGGCGGCAAAACAGATTGGCTGATCAACCGCGCGATCGAAATCCTGCGCTCGCTGCCTGAACTCCCGCTATGGCTGGCCCTCTCCGCTGCGGTTCCCTCCAACTGGGGACCGGTGTCGGTGTTCTTCATCATCTCGATCATCCTCGGCATCCTCGATTGGCCCGGCCTTGCCCGCGCTGTCCGCGCCAAGTTCTTGAGCCTGCGCGAAGAAGAATACGTCCGCGCTGCCGAAATGATGGGGGCAAAGCCCTCCCGTGTGATCCGCCGCCACCTGCTGCCCAACTTCATGAGCCACCTCATCGCCAGCGCGACCCTGTCGATTCCCGCAATGATCCTCGGCGAAACCGCCCTTAGCTTCCTTGGCCTCGGTCTGCGCGCACCCGCCGTCAGCTGGGGCGTGATGCTCAACGACGCGCAAAACCTCGCCAGTATCGAGATCTATCCCTGGACAGCAATCCCGATGCTGCCGATCATCGTCGTCGTCCTCGCGTTCAACTTCCTGGGCGACGGCCTGCGCGCCTCACTGGACCCCTACCGCAGCTAATCGAAAACCCATCCTATTTCTTTTGGCCGCAAATATCCCGGAGAGCACGAGAGGCAGAGCCTCTCGCAGGATATGGGCGGGCTCGATGCCCGTCCGTATCCTTACCTACCGGTCATCCCCTCCTGCATCCTGTGCCGTGCCGCCCTCGTCTTCATCCAGGGCCGCATGCGCCGCCGCAGCCACATCGCGTTTCTGCGCCTCTGTCAAATCCTCTGCCTTGACGTCCGCCAGACGTACCGTCACCTCGCGGTGGGCAAACTTGATCCCTTCGCGCTCGAACAACGCGCGGATGTCTTCGTAGACCCGCTTGCGCACCAGCCACTGATCCCCGGGCTTGGTCATGAATTTGACTCGGATGATCATGGCGCTGTCCTGCATCTCGATCACTCCCTGTGATTTCAGCGGCGCGATAAAATTCTGACCGATGACCGGATCATCCAGCAGCTCGACGCCCAGCTTCTTGATCAGCTTACGCACCTTTTCCACATCCGTGTCATAGGTTACCCGCAGCGGCAGCTTCATGATCACCCAGTCGCGTGAGTAGTTGGTCATCACCTGCAACTCACCGAACGGAATGGTGTGGAGCGCACCCAGATGGTGACGCAACTGGAATGAGCGGACCGAGATCTTTTCGACCGTTCCTTTCACGCCGCCTACGTCCAGATACTCGCCCTTGCGAAACGCATCATCGAACAGGAAAAAAGCGCCTGCAAAGATGTCCCGCACCAACGCTTGGCTGCCAAAACCTACCGCGACACCGACAATACCCGCACCCGCAAACAACGGCCCCACGTTGATGCCCAACTCCATAAGGACGATCAGAGCAATCGTCACCACCACCACAATCAACGTGAAGTTACGAAACAGCGGCAGCAGCGTTGCCAGCCGGGAGGCAGAGGTCGCGCCACCTTCGTCCCCCGGCTCCGCTTCTGCCTCATCCGAGGATTCCTCGGCGATCTTGGTATCAATCCAGATCCGGAAGGCGTGGTACACCACATAGCCAATGAATATGATGACGATAATATCCAGCAGCCGGTCCAGCGCGGATTCGACCATCCGTGCCCCATCATTGTCCCAAATGTAGAAAAACGCGTAGACGCCCGCCACAAAGGCGAGGATGCCCGCAACACGCCGCGCCAGCGCTTCGAAACTGTTGAGGACATAGACAGGCTCGCCACGTTGCGCGGCTGTAGCGGACAACATGGCATGTTCAGCGGCGGTGATGTCCGCTGCTGTCGGCGCGGCGGCAGTGTTCTCGCGCGGTGGGCTATCCGGCTCTGCGTCAGGATCTGGCCCGTCTTCGCGCAGCGCGCGTCGGGCCTGCGCCTCGGCCTCTATGCGTGCGCGCTCTGCCGCCTCGAAGCTGGCCTGTTTCTCGCGGATCAGGCGCACGACCCGTGCACGGGCAAAACCGCGCTCGATCGCGAAGTTAACCACGCCATAGACCACAATGATCGAAATCAGAATCCCGTAAGCCCCCGCGATCAGCGGGATCGAGCTGGGTCTTTCCAGCACCAGATCATAGGTCAGCTCGAACCATGCGAAAAACACATAAATAATCACAACAGGCGCCCAGACACGGCTGAGCGTGCGCAGCAGCAGCCCCACCTCGGACGCCTCCTTGCCCTGCCTAAGGGCCGCCGAAATGGCGCGCCGGTTGATCAGCACCAGCAGCACATTCAGCAGCACAACCACCGCAGACATCAGCGCTGCCATCAACGCATAGACGTCATAGTTAAGCCCCAACTCGCCGATCCACATACCGAAGAGGATCGCGCAGATGTCCAGGCTGCCCAGCATCCAAAGCCACCTGTGAAGGCGTTTCGCTTCGCGGTCCGAGAAGACCGGTATCCGGTATTGACTGAGGAACGGCGACAGGATCATCCGCCACAGTCCGGCGGTAAAGCGGCAACTGAAATAGCCGATGTTGATCAGGGTCACTGTGAACCGCACCGCGCTGTCCTCCAGCGGAGGAAAGAACAGCACGCCCAGAATATAGGCCACGCCCATCGAGACAAGAATGCCGATCACGCCCATAAAGAAGCGGAACACCAGAAACGGCATCTTTTCCGCATAACCCACTGGGGCGTCCAAAACCCGGCTCACCACAAAGCGGCGGGCGATGCGTTTGCCGAAAACCTCGCGCTCGACCAGGGCGCCTAGGACGAACAACAGTACGCTCATCCCCAGCACTTCGACAAACAGCATGATTGTGCCGTCAGGGGAGGCCGCGCGAAGGATATAAAGGACTTCGTTGACCGCGACAGGCAGTTGGGACAGCCTCGCCACCAGCGCCTCGCGCAACAGGGCAGCGTTTTCCTGTGCCCTCATCAGACGAGAGGCTTCCGGGCTGACAGGTGCCGCATCGGGTATCACATCAGGTGGCGTCCCGCCGATCACAGCGCCTTGCGAGTCAACGACCACAACCCGCGCGCCGTCGCGTGCGGCCTCGCTCAGGATGCGCGACAGATCGGTTTCCGCCGGTTGTTCGGCAGTGCCTGTGAACAGGCTACCCAGTCCCTGTGCCTGCACAGGGTGTAACGGGAGCAGCGCCATCACCAGCCAGAGGAGAGCTGCCACAAGGAAACGGTTGATCATCAAAGCGACCCTTTATACCGAACGGCCCGGTGCCGACGTTCACACAGACGTGACCCTAGCGGAGGACGTCCATGCATTGCAAATGCCGTGCGCCTGCACAGTTGAAGGACGAGGCGCTAATCCCTTTTCTTGACTTACCCTGTGCGGGCGGGGTTTGTGTTAAATTTAATATGGTAACAGGAGCCAATCTTTTCCCCGACATCAGGATTTCACAGTCCACCACATATGCTGCCTCTATCGTGACCATCGGGCACCGCGCATTGGTCGAATTAGACAGCGGCGCCATTCACGCCTATGGCAGGCGCGCGCACTGGTGTACGACATAAAGAAAACACTCGGCAATTCAGGCCATGCCCTGCGGCTTTGATGCCGGCCTACGCAGACGGAAAGATATTTTATGCCACAAGAGGCCATCATCAAGGCAACCGCACGCGCGCCGACCCGCCGTGTGATGCTATACAGCCATGATACCTTCGGACTGGGCCATCTGCGCCGCTCCCGCGCGTTGGCGACCGCATTGACGGCGGGGGATGACAAGGCCTCCGCGATCATCCTCACCGGCTCGCCGGTGGCCGGGCGCTTTACCTTCCCCGAGCGTGTGGACCACATTCGGCTGCCCGGTGTGACCAAACTGCGTGATGGCTCCTACGTCAGTTCGACGCTGGGTCTGGACATCGACGCCACGACAAACCTGCGCGCAGGGCTGATCCAGTCGGCGGTAGAGCAATACTGCCCTGATCTGCTGATCGTGGACAAGGAACCGACCGGCTTCCGTGGAGAGCTGTTGCCGACGCTGGAGTGGCTACAGGAGCGGGGACATTGCCGCATCGTGCTGGGCTTGCGCGATGTTCTGGATGATCCCGAGGTGCTGGCCAAGGAATGGGCCCGCAAGGGATCGGTGGAGGCCGCAGAGGCCTATTACGATGAATTCTGGGTCTACGGGCTTGAGGATATTTATGATCCCACACAAGGTCTGCCGTTCAGTGAGGCCACCCGCACACGGATCCACTATACCGGCTATCTGCGCCGCGAGTTGACGGACGCGGCAGAGGTGCCTGACACGCCCTATATCCTGATCACCCCCGGCGGCGGCGGTGACGGAGCGGCAATGGTCAGCCTTGTCCTCGACGCCTTTGAGGCAGACCCTGACCTTGGGCCGCATGCCGTGCTGGTGTATGGCCCGTTTCTGTCGGGCGACGTGCGCGAAGCAATGGATGCGCGTGTGGCACGGCTGGGCGGGCGCGTCACTGCAACCGGCTTTGACAGCCGGATAGAGGCGCTGTTTGCCAAGGCGCAAGGCGTGGTCTGCATGGGCGGCTACAACACCTTCTGCGAAGTCCTCAGCTTTGACCAACGCGCGGTCATTGTGCCCCGTACAGTACCACGGCTGGAGCAGTGGATTCGCGCCAGCCGCGCCGAGGAACTGGGGTTGGTCCGCATGCTGGACGATGGCCGCGACGGTATGACCGTGGAGGCGATGATCGCGGCGATCCGCGCTTTGCCGACCCAGCAAAAGCCCTCGGACGCGGGGGCGAACGGGCTGCTGGACGGGCTGGACGTTGTGGTACAGCGCGGCCGCGCCCTGATGGATGAGAAGGAATAAGACCATGAGCACGCCCCCCCTCGCCATCGTTGTCAAAGGCTGGCCGCGCCTGTCGGAGACCTTCATCGCGCAGGAGCTGGTGGCGCTGGAAGAGGCGGGCCTGACGTTCGATCTGTGGTCCCTGCGCCACCCGACCGATACAAAAACCCACCCCCTGCATGACCGCCTGCGCGCGCGCATACGCTATCTGCCGGAATACCTGCATCTGGAGCCGCGCCGTGTGCATGAGGCAATGGGTGCCGTCACCGCCCTGCCCGGTTTCGACGCTGCCGCAGATGCCTATGCCCGCGATCTGGCCCGCGATGACACCGCCAACCGCCGCCGCCGCTGGGGGCAGGCCTGTGTACTGGCGCATGAGGCCGGAGACGCGCTGGAGGCCTCTATGCACATTTCCTGCAT
>Ga0163215_100428_pt1 | contig 72484 bp, 64 predicted proteins | sample SynspAceP_FD_185934 | JGI IMG/M metagenome (GOLD analysis project Ga0163215, IMG submission 185934) | Saline lake microbial communities from Ace Lake in Antarctica - Synechococcus sp. Ace-P (Hybrid Assembly) | ecosystem: Environmental > Aquatic > Non-marine Saline and Alkaline > Saline | place... | reverse complement strand
TTACCAGATTTTTACGCGATCTTCTGGTTTGAGGTACATGCCGTCGCCTTCTTTAACTTCAAAAGCTTGGTAAAACGCATCAACGTTGGGGGCAATACCATTCACGCGGAATTCGCCAGGTGAGTGGGGGTCACTTAACAATTGTGCTCTTAAGGCATCTTCACGTGATTTACTGCGCCATACTTGGGCGTAACCCATAAAGAAGCGTTGTGCCCCTGTTAGTCCATCGATTACTTGAGCGTCTTTACCCATTAATGACATTTGATAGGCTTTATAACCGATTGTTACGCCAGCCAAGTCACCGATATTTTCACCCAGCGTCAGGCTGCCGTTCACGTTTTGGCCTTCAATCGGTGCAAATGCATCGTACTGGGCAATTAACTTTTTACCTAGGGCATCAAAGGCTTCACGGTCGGCGTCAGTCCACCAACTACGAAGGTTACCTTGTCCATCATATTTAGAGCCTTGGTCGTCAAAGCCGTGACCGATTTCGTGGCCGATGACAGCACCAATGGCGCCATAATTTACCGCGTCATCCGCATTCATATCAAAGAAAGGTGGTTGCAAAATTCCCGCAGGAAAGACGATTTCATTTCTGACCGGGCTGTAATAGGCATTGATGGTTTGTGGTGTCATACCCCAATCTGCCTTGTCGACAGGTTGGCCAATCTTCTTCACATCTTCCATATGGTCGAAGGTAGAATAACGTACATAATTACCCACCAGATCATCGGCTTTGACTTCTAAGTTTGAGTAATCACGCCATTTGCTCGGGTAACCAATTTTAGGCGTAAAAGAAGCCAGTTTCTCAAGTGCTTTTACTTTTGTTTCTTCACTCATCCAATCAAGTTGTTGAATACTGTCGCCATAGGCCTTAATCAAATTTTTGACTAGGTCGTCCATCTTGGTTTTAGCTTCAGGGGTAAAGTGACGCTCAACATACTGCTGACCTAATACTTCACCTAATACACCACTGGTGGCATTCACTGCACGTTTCCAACGAGGCTGTTGCTCTGGAATGCCGTTTAGCGTGGTTGAGTGAAAGGCAAAGTGTAAATCCACAAAGTCCTGACTTAAACGACTTGCATAGCTGTCAACCAAGTTAAAGGTTAAATAGTCCTTAAAGGTTTGCAAGTCATGGCCGGTCATTATGCTACTAAGCTGCTCAAAGTAGGGCATATTGCGTACGACCATATTTTCTACTGAACCGATACCACCGGCATCAGCATAAGCCTGCCAATCAAAACCTGTGAGTAGAGCCTTTACTTCGTCTTTACTGCGGTTGTTATAGTTTTTCTCTGCATCGCGACTTTCAACCCGAGAGATGTGTTTTGAGGCAATGTCTTTTTCTAAAGCCATGATGCGCTTCGCCGCGTCAACCGAGTTAGGTGTTCCAGCCTTAGCCAATATTTCAGCCATGTATTTTTCGGTCGCTACACGGAAATCGACGTATTTTTGCTCATCTTTGCTGTAATAGTCTCTATCGGGCAGGGTTAAGCCAGCTTGATATAAATACATCGTTGTGACTTCAGGATCTTTAGCATCCGGTGAGGTGTAATAATTAAACGGGCCCCCTACACCTAGAACATATAATTCGCCCATTTTTTGTGCAAGCTGCGCAGGTGTTTCGATAGCAGCAATTGCGTCAATGTAAGTCTGTAATGGTTTTAGGCCTAATTCATTTGCGCGGTCTACATTCATGTAACTGTTGTACATGTCACCCAGTTTCTGGGTATTTGATCCCGTTTCTGCCTTGGTGTCTGCTGCTTCTTGAATAATGGCTTTTAGATTTTCTTGAGTATTGTCATACAGTACGTTGAATACACCATAACGACTCTTATCTGCCGGTATCTCTGTTGTATTTAACCAGTGACCATTAACGTGACGAAACAAGTCGTCTTGAACTTTTACGCTGTTATCAACGGCAGTTAAATCAATACCAGATAAAGCGGGCATTTTGACCTGTATCTGTTGTGTTTCAGTTTTAGAAGCAGGACTGCATGCCGCCAACCCGAGTGCCACAGAGATGCCTAAGGCCAGTAAAGAGAGTTTTTTCATATGGATTCCTAAGTGGGGAGATGCTTCGATGCACTTAATGGCAGATTCTCTCCCTCGTTATTGTAGAGTGCGTTAGTTTAAATAGGGTGAGACTTAAGTGCAAAACCTAGCGCACAAATAGGTTTTTTTTTGTGTAAATAAATGTAATCAGATAAGTTAATTGGAGGTAATTAACCGCCTTTTATGTTCTAAGGTAATCTATGTAAGGCAGCGCAAAGTGGCCTTAACTCGGGCATTAGCGCCAAGATTTGTTTCTCATGTTTACGCCACTTTTCTTGGTTTGGAGTCGTCAGTGTTGACTTTGATAGTGGCAGTGCCGCACTGAGTTGCGGCCAATTTTGTACATTTAGCCGAGCAAAATCCGCGATTCTCATTAGTTCATCTTGCTGCTTATCGATTAAGTCTTGGTAGTTAACACTGATCCAGCGCTGTTTATCTAAAGATTGTAGATGATGAAATATCAAACTGTTGCTTTGCTCCCATTGAAATGCTGCTATCTCTGCCAGCGATTTGCTGCGCATTTTTTGCCAACCCTCTGGTAATAGAAAACACCAAGCAGGTCTATCCCAACCGGGTAAATTAGGAAAGGTGGCAAACCGACCTGTTTGCAGTCCTAGTTGCCATGCTTCGATTAAGCTAGCGATATTTTCTTCAGGCTTTCGATGCAAAAATATAAATCTAGCGTCTGGAAATACAGCCAATAAAAAAGGAATATTCAGTGCATTGCGTGGGGTTTTTTCAATCAATTTAGTCTCGGATCGGGCAAATAATTCAGGTTGTTCAATCAACCTCACCCCTTGATGATCCTGCAGTAAATATAAAAAATTATTACGAAATTGCGTGATTGTTGAAGGATCGGCATGTTGCTTAGTTAAACTTGCTGATGCAAAATCTGCGTCAGCAAAACGCAAACGTGGGAAGTTTCGGTATACTACATGGCTTTCGCCACCTATATTGCTCAATCCTGCAAACGCTGTAAGACGTTCAAATAACATTGAACTGCCTGAGCGAGGGGCTGATAAGATAAAAATAGGGGCACGCAAGGCCTGCGATCTTTGCTCATAAGACAGACGTTGTTTAAGTAGCGTCGCTAAACTTTCAAAATTCATCCTATGCTGCATCATTTACCTAGGCTCAAAGCAAGTGCAAGGAGTCGCCAAACGGTCAGTTTGCAGACAGGCTTGCATAGAGCAAGGAATATCGGGATGAGTCTTGGATGCGCAACAACATTGTTCTCCGCTGATAACCCAATCCATAATCAAATGCACTCTTGCTTCTTGACTGGCATTAACGACTGAATGCATTCTACGATTGTTTATCTCGACCACTTGGCCAGGCAGCAAAACTTTGCTTTCTTCATCAACGGTAAATAGAACATGTTCGTTACTAATAATTGCAATGTGCACTCTATGAGAATGGGCCAGTGAAAAATTTTTATCTTGGTGAGCAATTATTTCGCCACATGGGTTGAGTCTGACTAAATTCAAACGTATGCAATAACCTTGTCCATGTTTATTGACCAAGTCTTTTCCTAAATCGGTACTATCATAATATTCAGCCACATATTGGACGATAGGCATGACTGCCGCTTCAAAAAATTGGAAAGGAGCTTGTATGGTAGGGTTTGCATGTCTAAAGTCATCATCATACACAAGGGCAATAGCTTGGGTATGCTGATGCACTTCATATCTAGATTGGCGAGCCTGATCGGCTAACCAATGTTGTGGGGTGAGTCGTTCAACTAAGGCTCTTAGCGCAGAGACGTCAACTTGGCCAATAGACTTAAAATTACCTTGAAAATTCATATACTAACCATATCCGTTTAAAATGCCAGAGCTTGGGCGTGGTCTTATTTGGTGGATAGTATATCGAAAAGAAATTAAAAAAGGGCCTATTAAGGCCCTTTCATTTCAAGTCTGAATTGATTATTTTTTCTTTGCTTTAGGATTAGGTAAGTCAGTAATACTACCTTCGTACATTTCTGCAGCTAATCCAATTGACTCATTAAGTGTTGGGTGAGCATGAATGGTTAATGCGATATCTTCAGCATCGGCACCCATTTCTATGGCAAGTCCAATTTCACCTAACATTTCACCAGCGTTAATGCCGACAATGGCTCCACCGACAATGCGATGAGAATCTTTGTCGAAGATAAGCTTAGTCATACCTTCTGTGCGACCAGAAGCAATGGCACGGCCAGAAGCGGCCCATGGGAATGTGGCAGTCTCAACACTTAAACCTTGTTCTTTGGCTTCTTTTTCAGTCACACCTACCCAAGCCATTTCTGGATCGGTATAAGCAACAGAAGGAATACATTTAGGATCAAAGTAATGTTTCAAACCGGAGATAACTTCAGCTGCAACATGACCTTCATGTACCGCTTTATGAGCTAACATGGGCTGACCAATCAAATCACCAATGGCAAAGATATGCTTGACGTTAGTACGTAGTTGCTTGTCTACGTTGATAAATCCACGCTCGTCAACAGTAACACCTGCTTTGTCGGCATCAACTAGTTTGCCATTTGGACGACGTCCAACAGCCACTAATACTTTATCGTAACGTACTGCTTCAGCAGGGGCTTGTTTACCTTCAAAAGTGACATAAAGGCCATCTTTTTTAGCTTCTACGCCGGTAACTTTGGTTTCTAACATCACGTTAAATTTTTCTTTAACGTATTTCTGATAAACCTTTGCAACATCTTTATCTGCGGCAGGAACAAGTTGGTCTAAAAATTCAACTACATCAATTTTCGAGCCTAGGGCGCGATAGACTGTACCCATTTCCAAACCGATAATACCACCACCGAGTACTAACATTTTTTCTGGAATGTCAGCCATCTCAAGGGCGCCAGTTGAATCAATGACACGTGGATCATCTTTCGGAATAAAGGGTAGGCTGATGGGCTCTGAACCGGCAGCAATGATCGCATGTTCAAAGGTAATAACGGTTTTACCATCAGGGCCGTCTACTTCAAGAGTATTGCTTCCGGTAAACTTTCCAAAGCCCTGCACATGTTTAACTTTGCGCATTTTTGCCATACCAGATAAGCCTTTGGTTAACTGGCTAACAACGCTGTCTTTCCAACCGCGAACTTTGTCTAAATCTATTTTAGGCTCGCCAAAAACAACACCATGGGCGGCCATGTCTTTTGCATCATCTATTACTTTTGCGACATGCAATAAGGCTTTTGACGGGATACAACCGACGTTCAGACAAACACCACCTAGAGTTTCTCGGGCGTCGACGATGACGGCTTCTATTCCTAAGTCAGCAGCACGAAATGCCGCAGAATATCCGCCAGGACCTGCGCCTAATACTACTAACTGGGTTTTAATTTCGCTCATTATGACCTCAATTTCTTTAAATTTTTTTATGTGCTTGATATGGACGCTGAAATTCTACCTAGTCGCCCGAGAGTTAGCAAAGAAAAGGCGCTAAAACACGCCAATTCTTTCATATTTGTTATAACAACATTTGGCGAATGTCACCGAGTACATTGCTTAAGTGCACCACAAACCTAGCGCCCACTGCACCATCAATGACACGATGATCGTAAGATAGAGATAAAGGTAACATTAAGCGAGGCTCAAATTCTTTACCATTCCATTTAGGCTTCATCTCGCTCTTAGATACACCTAAAATGGCAACATCGGGCGCATTGACGATAGGGGTAAACGCTGTTCCACCAATTCCACCTAAACTGGAAATAGTAAAACAACTGCCTTGCATATCAGGCGCCTTGAGTTTTCCGTCACGAGCTTTGATACTGATTTCAGTCAATTCACGTGACAGTTCGTAAATGCCTTTTTTGTCCACATCACGCACCACAGGTACCACTAAACCTCCAGGTGTCTCTACCGCAATACCAATATGGAAGTACTTTTTCTGAATTAAGCTTTCACCCGATTCTGATAAAGAGGTATTAAATACAGGATAGGCTTTCATCGCATCTGCCACGGCTTTCATCATAAACACTAGCGGCGTGATCTTTACCCCTAACTTACGTTTTTCAGCAATCGCGTTTTGTTCTTTACGAAAGTCTTCTAATGCTGTGATATCAGCCTCATCAAATTGCGTTACATGGGGGATAGTCACCCAATTTCTGTGCAGATTAGGCCCAGAAATCTTTTGAATACGAGTTAATGGTACTTCTTCTATTTCACCAAACTTACTGAAATCAACTTTAGGTGCCGCCAATACTTGTAAGCCCCCTGAACCACCCGCTGACACTGAATTATTAGTGGCTTTGGGACGAGATAACTCGTATTTTACAAATGATTGAACGTCTTCCTTCAATACACGCTTTTTAGGACCTGTCCCGCCAACTTGGGCTAAATCAACCCCAAATTCACGGGCTAAGCGACGCACTGATGGCGAAGCATGGGCTTTACCACCTTTACCTAAATCACCCGCTGATGGATGGTGAGGTACGGGGGGAGCCTTCTGAGTTGCAGAGGCTGGAGCGACTGTTGGCTTAGTGGGTGTTGCATCTGCTTTACTGCTTGTCTCTTTCGCAGGTGCGGTCGCTTTTGCACTGCCAGTAATCTCCAATAAGAGGACTAAGCTACCTTTAGATACTTTATCGCCAACCTTCACTTTCACTTCTTTGACGACACCAGCTTTAGGCGCCGGAACGTCCATAGTGGCTTTATCTGTTTCAAGGGTTATCAAGCCTGTTTCAGCGTCAATTTTGTCGCCAGCTTTAACTAAAACCTCGATAACCTCAACATCGGTATCACCGCCGATGTCAGGTACACTGACTTCGATCACTTCGCTTTCGCTGGATGAACTTGTTGGTGCAGACTCAGCTTGGGCAGGTGCTTCTGCTTTCGCTGCGGGTTCCGTAGCTGAAGCGGCACCAGCTACTTCTAGCATAAGCACCAAACTACCTTGCGATACCTTGTCGCCAACCTTGATTTTAATTTCTTTAACTATACCTGCTTTAGGGGCAGGTACATCCATGGTTGCTTTATCGGTTTCAAGAGTGATAAGGCCGGTTTCTGCCTCAATTTTATCACCAACCGCAACAAGTATTTCAATCACTTCAACATCAGTATCACCACCGATGTCGGGTACTTCAACTTCAATTAGCTCAGCAGAACCACCATTGTCTTTCGACTCTTGTTTAGGTTCTTCCTGGGCTTCTTGCTTCTGTGGTTTAGGCTCTAACTTAGTTTCAGCTGGTGCCTCGTCTTTTGGTGGCGCAGACTCAGCTCCGGCGGCAGCACCAGACATTTTCATGATTAATGTATCTTGGCTCACTTTGTCGCCCACTTTAACCAGTATTTCACTTACTGTTCCAGCAAATGGAGCAGGAATGTCCATACTAGCTTTGTCGCTTTCGACCGTAATAAGCGATGCCTCTGCGTCTAGCGTGTCACCAACGGCCACACAAATTTCAATGACTTCCACTTCTTCGCCACCGACATCTGGTACCAATACATCTTTTAAATCTGACATTTTGATCGTCTCCTATTCGGTTAAGCGTATAGCGGGTTAGTCTTGTTGCCGTCGATGGCAAATTCTTTCAGTGCGTCAACCAATACTTTTTTATCTAAGTCACCGGCTTTCACTAGTTCACGTATAGACGCGATAGCAATAAAAGCAGGGTCAACTTCGAAGTGACGACGCAAATTTTCACGGCTATCAGAGCGACCATAACCATCCGTACCTAGCACTTTATATTGACCCGGTACAAAGGCACGTATTTGGTCGGTGTAGGCTTTAACATAATCCGTTGCCGCAATAGTTGGACCTTTGTTACCCTTGTTTAATAGTTGGGTAACATAAGGGACTTTCTCTGTTCCTTCAGGGTTTATCATATTGAAGTGTTCGCAATTTAGACCATCACGGCCAAGTTCATTAAACGACGTCACACTATAAACTTCTGAGCTTATGCCAAACTTCTCATCTAGCAAAGTCGCAGCAAGGCGAACTTGTTGCAATATGGTGCCAGAGCCTAACAACTTAACATTAAGCTTGTTTTTCTTTTTACCAACAGAGTCTAATAAATAAATCCCTTTAACGATGCCTTCAGCCGAACCTTCTGGCATAGCGGGTTGCACGTAGTTTTCATTCATGACAGTGAGGTAGTAGAACACGTTTTCTTGTTCTTCAAACATGCGACGCATACCGTCTTGTACAATAACCGCAACCTCATAACCGTAAGTAGGATCGTAGGTAATACAATTCGGGATAAGCGACGCTTGAGTGTGTGACTGACCATCTTGGTGCTGCAAACCCTCACCGTTAAGAGTGGTGCGCCCCGCGGTGCCTCCAATTAAGAAACCACGCGTTTGGCTATCGCCCGCTGCCCAAGCCATATCGCCGACTCGTTGGAAACCGAACATAGAGTAGTAAATATAAACAGGGATCATGGGTAAATCGTTGGTTGAGTATGAAGTCCCTGCTGCAACAAAAGAGGCCATTGCACCTAGTTCGTTGATACCTTCCTGCAACACTTGCCCTTTGGTATCTTCCCGATAATAGGCTACTTGGTCAGCATCTTGCGGAACGTATTTTTGTCCTTGATTAGCATAAATACCCACTTGGCGGAATAAACCTTCCATGCCAAAAGTACGGGCCTCATCCGGAATAATAGGTACAACACGAGAACCAACTTTTTTGTCTTTTAACATCACGGTCAATACACGTACAAAGGCCATGGTAGTCGAAATTTCGCGGTCTCCAGAACCTTTGGTAATCGCGTCAAAAGCCGATAGGGCAGGAGCAGGAAGACTTTCACTGCTTTTGGCTAAGCGTTTTGGCATGTAACCATGCAGCGCTTCACGACGGCTGCGCAGATATTTCATTTCAGCACTGTCTTCGTCAAATTTGTAATACGGAAACTCAGCCAGCTCATCGTTACTTAATGGAATATTAAAGCGGTCACGAATATGGCGGATGGCTTCCATATCCATTTTTTTGACGTTATGCGCGATGTTTTTGCCTTCACCGGCAGAGCCCATTCCGTAACCTTTAACGGTTTTAGCCAAAATGACCTGTGGGCGCCCTTTGGTTTCTGTCGCGCGTTTGTAGGCGGCATACACTTTTACTGGATCATGACCACCACGATTTAAACGCCAAATGTCATCGTCTGACATATTAGCGACCATGTCTTTGGTTTCTGGAAACTTACCAAAGAAGTTTTCACGGGTGTAAGCGCCGCCTTTAGCTTTGTAATTTTGATACTCGCCATCGACAGTAGTATTCATGATATCAAGTAGCTTGCCAGAGGTGTCGCGAGCCAATAATGGATCCCAATAACGACCCCAAATGACTTTTAACACTTCCCAGCCAGCGCCACGGAATGTGCCTTCCAACTCTTGAATGATTTTACCATTACCACGAACCGGGCCATCTAAACGTTGTAAGTTACAGTTAACCACAAACGTTAAGTTGTCTAAGCCTTCACGCGTTGCTAGCCCAATGGCGCCCAAGCTTTCTGGTTCATCCACTTCGCCATCACCCATAAAACACCAGACGCGTTGTTCAGAACAATCTTTCAGTCCGCGGTTGGTTAAATATTTTAAGAAACGCGCTAAGTAAATAGCCTGCATTGGACCTAGGCCCATAGATACAGTGGGGAATTGCCAAAAGTCAGGCATTAATTTAGGGTGGGGATAGCTTGATATACCCTTGCCATCAACTTCTTGTCTGAAACCATCCAGTTGACCTGCACTCAAGCGGCCTTCGATAAATGCACGAGAGTATATTCCCGGTGAGACGTGGCCTTGGACAAACAAGAAATCGCCGCCGTCTTTTTCATTTGGCGCGCGGAAAAAGTGATTAAAACCCACATCATATAACATGGCTGATGAGGCAAAACTGGAAATGTGGCCACCTAGGTCAAGGTCTTTCTTAGAGCCTCGTACTACCATCATCATCGCATTCCAGCGGATCGCATTACGGATCTTGCTTTCTATCGTTTGATCACCTGGCATGGTCGGCTCTTGACCTGCTGGTATGGTGTTTAGATAAGCGGTTGTCGCATCATAGGGTAAATGCGCTCCGCTACGACGCGCTTTCTCTATTAGACTTTCAAGTAGAAAATGTGCACGTTCTACACCTTCTTCCTCTAGAACTGTTTCTAGCGAATCTAACCACTCTTGGGTTTCTTGTGGATCCACATCCGAATGCATCATATCAGCCATGGTGCTTTCCTATTTTAGTTTGTTAATGATGACACTTACTAAAAACCATTAAGGATAGTTTAGTTTCCTAATTTGGTATGTAATTTCAATAAGTTGTTTGGTACTTACTTTTATTTTACTTCAATACGACGCAAGGCACGCTGCATACGCATGTCTTGTCGGTTTATATTTAACAAAGTTTCTTCTATATATGCTAAGTGCTCATTGCTCGCCTGACGTGCTTGTTCTGGATCACCGGCAAGAATTGCTTTTACAATAAGCTCTCGCTGTCGGTTGATCACCAGTTGTGCTTCAGAGTGAGTTGTTAGTACCTCTAAATTACGTTGAATGTTGTCCTGCAACATAGTTTGTAAACTGCGCATAACATGCAAAAGTACTAGGTTATGGGCCGCTCCGGCCATCGTTAGATAAAAGCTAACAAGGGACTTTGCTTCAATACTTTTATCCGCAAAACTAGCACCGAGAGGTAGATCAACTAGAGCCTTTTTCAAGGCGGTGTAATCATCTGGCTGCCCACGCAAAGCGGCGTAATAGGCGGCCATACCTTCAAGCGCGTGACGAAATTCTAATAAATCAAATTGCATTTCCGGTCTATCTGACAATAAAAGCAATAATGGATCGGTTATTAATTCATTTAATTTAGGTTTAACAAAGGTGCCACCCCCTTGTTTACGCTCAACTAAATTTTTGGTTTCTAATTTTTGAATGGCCTCGCGCACTGAAGGGCGAGAAACGGCAAATCGTTCAGCAAGTTGGCGTTCAGGTGGAAGTTTTTGGCCCGCTAAAAAAGTACCGTTTAAAATCATGGATTCAAGTTGTTCCATAATGTCATCTGATAGTTTTCTAGATTGAACTTTGCGCATTGCCACCCTTGGGATTATTACACTAACGAATATGTATTGAATCAGCTATCTTGGTCAATTGGTAAGACCATTTAACCTACTAGCTTATTAGACATTTTAAGATGAGTAAATAGGTGAGTAAAAATCAAGGTGATGTTTGAGCGATATTGATTTTCATCACCTTGATTTTAATAGGATTTATCATACCCTTGAGGTGGTCTGATCAGCTAGTTTATCCAGCCAGATAGGGTTAGAAGTGCAATGGCGACTAAGATAAACATTACGTTGCGCTTAGCTAAACGAACCAAAATGCAAGGTTCTTCGGTACAGTCTTTTTCGTCCGGTTCGGCTTCTTCTGCTTGTTTGGCAACGTTTAGTAATAAACTTTTAGCATCTATCTGCGGATCCAGTAAATAGCCGAACCAGATAGGAAAGGCCCGTGAAAAATGACCGACTAACAGAAAACCTAAAGCCGTAATGCGCACTGGCACCCAATCCAGTAAGTAAAGTAGTTTGTCAGCATCAATCGCTGCAGGGTGAGAATTAAGCTTAAGTTGTTTGCTCATTTCTCGACTTAGTACATAAAGTAGTGCACCTGCTGCACCTAAGGCAGTAAACCATAAGATGACAGCTGCATAATGTAGGTAATTTTGCCAAACTAAGTTACGCCCGAAAGATTCGATACCTTCGTCGCTGCTACCGATTTGTTCGGCATAAAGACTGCAAGCTTCTAAATCGCCACGGTTGGCTGCCTGTAAAAAGCACTTATAGGTTGCACGTATTGCGGGGCAACCTACACAAACCATTAATATCGCCGTACTGGCAACTAATTCGATCAATCCGCCAGCCAGTTGTTGTACCAAAATATAGACGACAAATGCCGGTAAGATGATACTTCCTAGCCACCAATAGCTTTTGCTTGATTCTTCTAGATCCTCTTTTTTGAAGGCTTTAACTAACTTATTGAAATAAAATTCAAATTGCCAGTATTGTGACTTTGTGGTCACGCGCTCAACCAGTAAGACCAAGAGCAAACTGATTATTGTCATAAGACATTTTCTCCAAAATTAATAACAAACTTAATATACCACTTAAACCCCGCTAAAGGGCAAGCAAGCTTTGACGATAAAAAGGCCAATCGAATGCGTGTCCTGGATCGCTTTTACGTATGGGGGCAATATCACAATGCCCAACAATACGTGATAATTTTATCTGCGGAAAATATAGCGTTATGTAGTGTGTTAGTTTGACTAAGCTAGCGTACTGAGCCGAAGTATAGGCAATGTGATCGGCACCTTCCAGCTCAATGCCAATAGAATAATCATTACAAATACCTCTGCCCTGAAAACTTGATTTACCGGCATGCCAAGCCCGTTTAGTAAAGGGTACAAATTGGATTGTTTCGCCATCGCGTTTTATCAAACAGTGGGCTGATACGCGCATATCACCAACTTCAGCAAAATAAGGATGAAGACTTTTATCGAGTAAGCCGCAAAAAAAAGCTTCAATATAATTGCCGCCAAATTGCTTTGGTGGTAGGGAAATATTGTGAATAACTAATAATGACACATCATCTGGCTTAGGTCTGGCATCGCAATGTGTGCTCGGACACTGCGCCGCAGCCGGATAAAAGTCACTGATTGGTAAGGTATCGATAATGTGGCTTCTTCTAATAGGATGCTCAGACAGTTATCATAGTAAACAGGATGGCGCTTTGGTCAAGGGCCAGTCAATGTATTTATTCAATAGGAGACAACTTTGTCAGAACAACATAGTGCAATGGGAAAATGGATGCTAATTTTTGCTTGGGTAGCCGGTTTAGCGTTGCTAGTAGTGGTGTTTGATGACCAACTCGAAGCGCAATTTAACCCCAATAGGAAACCCATCTCAAACACTGGTCAGGGAGTCAGCGAGGTTCAATTAAAACAAAATCGCAGTGGCCACTATGTCAGCAATGGTTTCGTCAACAATGAAGCTGTAGTGTTTTTGTTAGATACGGGCGCAACCCATGTTTCTGTGCCGCAGCGCTTAGCTAAACGACTTAATTTAACTGCGGGAGCATTGTACCCAGTGCAAACTGCTAATGGCGTTGTGCAGGTTGCGCAGACCACAATTGGGCAATTATCAATTGGAGATATACAACTATTTAATGTTCGAGCGAGTATTAATCCTGCCGATCAAAGTGATGAAATATTATTAGGTATGAGTGCTCTAAGGCAGCTAGAATTTACTCAAAAAGGTGAGTGGCTAATATTACGTTCATTGTAGGTGCGGCTGTAGCTGCGAAAAATCTAAACCGCAGTTTTGAGCTGCAAGATGACGGCCCACTTACGTAAAATGGTATTAGTTGGTAAAAAACAACCCAAAATAAAACAAAAAAGAGAAAATATGTTGCAAGAACACATTAAACAATCAGTACGCTTTGCTTTATTTGAAGACTTAGGTGGCAAGCCAATTGAATCCGGTGATATCACCGCCAATTTAATTCCCCAAGAACAAATGATTCAAGCTGTAGTAATTACTCGAGAACCCTGCGTATTAGCGGGGGCTGAATGGGTGAATGAAACCTTTCGCCAACTTGACCCCAATGTGAACATTACGTGGCTGGTTAAAGATGGCGAGCACCTGCAAGCTAATCAAGCTATTTTTCAGGTTAGTGGTGGTGCTCGTGCTATTTTAACTGGAGAAAGAACGGCCTTAAATTTTTTACAAACTTTAAGCGCCACAGCAACACAAGTTGCCACATGTGTTGCTGAACTAGTTGGTACCCGTACGCAACTATTAGATACACGCAAAACATTACCTGGATTGAGACTCGCGCAAAAATATGCAGTGACCTGTGGTGGTGGAAAAAATCATCGTATGGGGTTGTATGATGCTTTTTTAATTAAAGAAAACCATATTATGGCCTGTGGCTCTATAGCGCAGGCCATTCAACAAGCCAAACTACAACACAGTGAATTGGCGGTTGAAGTCGAGGTAGAAAACTTAGCAGAATTAACTCAAGCTATCGAGGCAGGGGCCGATATCGTTATGTTAGACAACTTCACTATTGCCTCGATTGAACAAGCCGTAAAAATTAATCAAGGTAGAAGTAAACTTGAAGTGTCTGGCAACGTGACGCGTGAACGTTTGAAAGTGTTGTCTGCAACAGGAGTGGATTACATTTCTTCTGGCGCATTAACTAAAAATGTTAATGCCATTGATTTATCATTGAGAGTGATAAAGCCCAGTTAAGGTAGTTTGATTTTGACGCTTTAGACTTAAGTATGTTTCTACATACTTGTCAGATTGTTAAGTCGTTCTATACTAAACAGGAATTTAAAAAACGCCATTAAGCAGCCCACTGTCATTGGCACAAACTTGTAAAACCATTACGCACTTATAAAGTGTTGGAGAAATACACCATGAACATGAATCAAATGAACAATGTTAAAAAACAAGGCGGCTTCACACTAATCGAATTAATGATAGTGGTAGCTATTATCGGTATTTTGGCCATGATCGCTTTACCTGCTTATCAGACTTATACCAATAAAGCGAAATTTTCTGAAGTAGTATTAGCAACTCAAAATGTAAAAATAGCAGTAGAGGTTTGCGCGCAATCTGAAGGGGATTTAGCTACTTGCGTTCAGGGAACTAATGGTGTACCCGCTGATATTACAACTGCAGATGGCCGTTTAAATGGTTTAACTTGGGATGCTGCGACTGGCATACTTACCGCTACGGCCATAACAGGCGATGGTCTAGCTGGCGAGACGTATATCATGACAGGAACTTTTGCTAATGGGAAAGTTACTTGGCTTCAATCAGGTACGTGTGACGGTTTAGGTCTATGCTAATCTGACCAAATTTTACAACGTAGGCCCGGATTGTCCGGGCTTTTTTTATTGGTTACTTAGCGAGTATATTAAATTATGGCTACTGCTCCAATTACCTTCACTTACACAGGTGCTAATAAACGCGGCCAGGCGGTTAAAGGTGAAATTTCGGCAGGCTCGATATTAGAAGCAAAAAATCAATTACGCCGTCAAGGTATCTCTGCAAAAAGAGTTAAAAAGCTGGCTACACCCTTGTTTGGCAAAGGCGCCGAAAAAATCAAACCCATGGATATCGCCGTTATTTCTCGGCAATTGGCTACCATGCTTAGTGCCGGTGTAACATTGATTCAATCCATTGATATGATCGCTCAAGGCCATAACAATGTAAATATGCGTAAAATGTTGACTCATATCAGTAACGAAGTCAAAGCCGGTAATCCCTTATCCAGTTCTTTACGTAAACATCCCGAGCAATTTGATGATCTCTATTGTGATTTAGTGGAAACCGGTGAGCAATCCGGAGCACTAGAAACCATTTATGATCGTATTGCGATTTATAAAGAAAAAGCTGAAGCGTTAAAATCAAAAATTAAAAAAGCCATGTTTTATCCTGTGGCAGTTGTTGTGGTGGCATTTATCGTAACCACCATATTATTAATTTTTGTGGTGCCACAATTTGAAGAGATTTTCAGTAGTTTTGGCGCAGAATTGCCTGCCTTTACCCAATTTGTCTTGGTGATCTCACGTTTTATGCAAGATTATGGCTTATTTGTTGGCGCTGGTTTGTTTGCCGCCAGCTACTTATTTAAGCGCGCACATAAAAAATCGAAAAAATTACGGGATTCGGTTGACGCTAAAATGTTAAAAATCCCTGTTATTGGTGAGATCTTAAAAAAAGCCTCAGTGGCACGTTTTACCCGCACTTTATCGACCACCTTTGCCGCCGGTGTGCCTCTTATCAGTGCCCTTGATTCTGCGGCGGGAGCAGCGGGTAATGCTATATTTCGTGATGCGATTTTGTTTGTTAAAAAAGAAGTGGCAGGTGGTATTCAAATGAATACGGCTATGCGAACGACTGGCGTGTTCCCAGAAATGGTGGTGCAAATGATTGCCATTGGTGAAGAGGCTGGGGCAGTAGATGAAATGCTCAGTAAGATAGCCTCCATCTACGAAGCAGAGGTAGATGATATGGTTGATGGTTTAACCAGTTTATTAGAACCACTGATAATGGCGGTATTAGGGGTGGTCATTGGTGGCTTAATTGTAGCCATGTACCTGCCTATTTTTGAAATGGGTAATGTTATTTAGGGCATAAAGCAGCTTCGAGCTTCGAGCAGCGAGCAACGAAAAGCGATTTTCGAGGTAAAGCCGCTCGATAGGGGGCGTTGTTTTAGGAGCTGCCGGTGACTGGCATAGTTCAGCTACGAAAAATCATCCTAGCTGATAATTGGAGATTGGCTGTTATATCAGCATTTTCGGTTGATTTTTCGTCCCTAAAGGAACTCCTACAAGGGGAGCTCTTGCAGGAGCTGCCGGTGACTGGCGCGGTTTAGCTGCGAACAGTCATCCTAGCTGATAATTGGAGATTGGCTGTTAAATCAACATTTGTTGTTGATTTGTTCGTCCCTAAAGGAACTCCTACAAGGGGGGCTCTTGTAGGAGCTGCTTCAGCTGCGAACAATCATCTTAGCTAATAATTAGATATTGATTTTGGAATCAACATTTGTTGTTGATTTGTTCTTCCCTAAAGGAACTCCTACAAGGGGGGGCTCTTGCAGGAGCTGCCGGTACAGTCCAGCTGACAAGCAAACAAACATTGAACCGTAGATTGACGTCAGTATTTCTGGCAAGCTATGGCGTTTTTCTTTCTTGACTTAAAAGTACTTAATTATGGATATTTGGATTGAGCTAATGTCGCAGTCGCCGACGTTTTTTATTGCTTTAGTTTTTGTTGTTAGTTTAATGGTTGGCAGCTTTCTGAATGTAGTTATCTATCGTTTACCCATTATGATGGAACGTGCATGGCGTAAAGAATGCGAAGACTTTTTGCACCCTGAACGCCCGCAAGATGCTAATAACGGCCCTGTATTTAATCTCATCAAACCCGATTCAACTTGTCCTCGCTGTCAGCATAAAATCAGAGCATGGGAAAATATACCGCTGCTGAGTTGGTTATGGCTTAGGGGTAAATGCAGTCAATGTCTTAATCCTATTTCTATTCGTTATCCCTTAGTTGAATTAACCACCGCTGTGCTGAGTGCTATTGCAGCGTGGCATTTTGGCTTTGGGGCCCCTGCTTTGTTGGCTGTTTTGGTTACTTGGCTATTGATTGCGATGACATTTATTGATTTGGATAAAATGTTGTTGCCTGACCAACTTACTCTCAGTCTGTTATGGATTGCTTTAGTTGCCAGTGTGAGTGGGGTTTATGTCAGTACAAGTGATGCCATAATTGGTGCTGCGGTGGGGTATTTATGTTTATGGTCATTGTATTGGGCATTTAAGCTGCTCACCGGTAAAGAAGGCATGGGTTACGGTGATTTTAAATTACTGGCCGCCCTAGGCGCCTTAGTGGGTTGGCAACAACTGCCGGTAGTGATTCTGCTATCCTCTTTTGTTGGTGCGATTGTTGGGATCAGTTTAATCGTAATTCAAGGCCGAGATAAAAGTCAGCCAATCCCATTTGGACCCTACTTAGCTGCCGCTGGTTGGTTAACGTTGCTCTACGGAGAATGGATTGTCAGTCAATATTTGCATTGGATTGTGCAATGAGTGACTTTGTCGTGGGGCTAAGTGGTGGTATCGGTAGTGGTAAAACTACTGTTACTGATCTTTTTGCCCGTCTTGGTGTGGATATTATTGATGCTGATGTTATTGCCAGAGATGTCGTCGCGCCGGGCATGGTGGGGCTAAGTCAGATAGTAAGTAAGCTAGGTAAACAAATTTTGGATGAAAAAGGCCAGCTTAATCGCAGCCTACTTAGACAAAAAGTTTTTGCTGAGCCTGAGCTTAAGGCGTGGCTTAATCAATTACTTCACCCATTGATCCGTCAACAAATGCAGCAACAAACGCAAGCGGCAACATCGCCATACTGCATATTAAGTGTGCCTCTGCTAGTGGAAAATAACTTAGCTAAGTCAGTGGACCGCGTATTGATTGTCGACGTGTCTGAATCTACTCAGTTGCAACGCACTGTGCAAAGAGATAACAGCAATGTTGAACAAATTTCTGCTATCATGCGGGCGCAAGCTAGCCGAGAACAACGTTTAGCTATAGCCGATGATGTAATACAAAATGAAGGTGCCCCCAAAGATCTAGTAGATAAGGTGGCAGAATTGCATCAACTTTACGGTAAATTGGCCGCAGAAACACACAGCGTTATTTAGTTTCCTTCCTGCATTTTGCAATAACAGCCTATTGATTTGTTTAAAAACTCTTTACAATGTGAGCTTGTCTCGTTAAAGAGTCATTAAACAAGCGCTTAAATCCAAAAAAATTAATTAAAGAGTAACTATGTCACAAGCGATCTACGAATTCCCGCTCAATGAAAAGGTCAGAACCTATCTGCGCCTCGAGCAACTTTTCAAACAGCTTGTACATGCCAATTCAGCTATTGAAAGCTGGCAATTTATAAATTTTTTTAGTTCATTATTTACCCTACTTGATTTGTTGGAACGCCTTGATTTGCGCACTGACGTATTAAAGGATATTGAACAACATGAAAAGAATTTGGTCATTTGGTCGCAGCATCCAAATATTGATAACGAAGCTTTGCAGGCCTCATTACAAAAAATATTACGTTTGAGAGAGTCACTTAAAGGTAATAAAAAGATTGGAGCAGATTTAAAAGAAGACCGTTTTTTGGCCTCTATCCGTCAACGTTTTAGTATTCCAGGTGGCACCTGTAGCTTTGATTTACCCAGTTTGCATTATTGGTTACAACAGCCTAGTGCCAACAAATTAAAACAAGTTAATACCTGGATGTTAGAATTGAACCCCATTAAAGAAGCGATAGAAATAACCCTTTCCTTTTTGCGTGAACGGGGTCGCTTTGTACAATACGCCGCCGAAAAAGGTTTTTATCAAGGTGTGGCAGAAGATAAAAACGAATTGATCCGAGTTTTTAGTACTACGGATCAAGGTTATTATCCGATGTTAAGTGGTAACAAATATCGCTATGCCATTCGCTTCACATTATTTACCCCAACTGTTCAAGGGAGCAGTGGTGTTGATGCAGTAGTGCCTTTTCAATTAGCGTGTTGTTAGTTAACTCGGCTTATATCCGCTTTAGGATTTGCAGCAATTTTTTAGATAATCATTACCCCGAGCGCAGGTTAGTTATTTTATGAATGTAGTGTGTCCAATGTGTAAAAAAACAGTGGAATGGTCTCCAGCAAGTGTATATAGACCCTTTTGTTCAAAACAATGTCAACTTATCGATTTAGGTGAGTGGGCCAATGAAGAAAAAGCCATCCCCAGTGGTGCAAATAAAGATCAAGAAACCAGTGCTTTGCCAAGTATAGAAGATATTGATGCCATGCTGGCCGAAAAAGGAGATGATTTTTTTCAGTAATTTGTTTTGATTAAATTAATTGAAAATATTTTTTAAATCTAGATTTCCTATTAAGTGTATCGTTTTTATCACTTATCTTTTGCGCCAGTAACTGTTTAACCTACTGCCATTGATTTGAAGCAAAGAATCAAACCATTTAACTAGAAGAGGAAAACTTATGACTAATCCAAATTTTCAAGATAAAGCCGGACAAGCAGTACCGAATGTAACGTTTGCTATGCGTGTTAACGATGAATGGGTAAAGCGCAGCACCGACGAATTATTTAAAGGTAAGACCGTTGTCGTGTTTTCACTGCCTGGTGCGTTTACCCCCACATGTTCTTCTACACATTTACCTCGTTATAACGAATTAGCTAGCACGTTTAAAGCGAATGGCGTAGACGACATTATTTGTATGTCAGTAAATGATACCTTTGTTATGAATGCATGGTCGGCGGATCAGGAAGCTGGCAACGTCACTCTCATTCCCGATGGCAATGGCGAGTTTACTCAAGGTATGGGTTTGTTAGTGGATAAAGCGGATTTAGGTTTCGGCAAGCGCAGCTGGCGTTATTCTATGTTGGTCAAAGATGGCATTGTAGAAAAAATGTTCATCGAACCCAATAAGCCTGGTGACCCATTTGAAGTCTCTGACGCTGATACTATGCTGGGCTATATTGCACCAGACGCAGTTAAGGCAGTACCTACTACCATTTTGACTAAACCGGGTTGTCCTTTCTGTGCTAAAGCTAAGAACTTACTGGACGAGAAGGGCTATGCCTACGAGGAGTTAGTTATGGGTAAAGAAGTATCTTTCACCTCACTCAAAGCGCTCTCTGGAAAAGAAAGCTGGCCACAAGTATTCATTGGCGGCAAACATATTGGTGGCAGTGATGAGCTAGCGGCATACTTTGCCTAAGCTTGTGCCAAAGTGACTATAAGAACGGCGCCTATAAGGCGCCGTTTTTATTACAATATTCCCAATACAGATTAAAGGCATAGCGAAAAAACACAAGGCTCGTTATAGTACTGGGGCACTGTCACTCTAAGAATTTTAATATGAAATCAATGAATACCTGCGTTTTTTATACGCTTATTTTTCTTTATCTAGGTTTTGCTCCGGCATCCTCTGCGCAAGAATTAGAGGGTGTATTCAATCGTTTTGAACAACTTTACCAAACTCAACTCGGCAGCACTCAAGGGTGCCAAGCTCCCAGTTTAGCTGAATTTTCAGTTTGTTCTGCGGCACTGAGAAACGACGGTAATGCCCCGTATATTTTACATCACAATAAAGTGACTGAAAAAGTTATTGTATTATTTCATGGTTTGAGTGACTCACCTTTTTTCCTGCGTTCTATTGCCGAATCATTTCATGCTCAAGGTTATAATGTGGTCGTTGGTTTGTTACCCGGTCATGGTTTGAAAAGTGCCGACGCTGACATGGAAGACCCGCAACTAGCCGACAGATGGCGTGAGCTTGTTGCTACTGTGGTTGACTTAGCAAGTGACTTAGGCCAAAGCGAGTTTATCGGTGGTTTTTCAACTGGCGGGGCCTTAGCCACCGAGTATGTACTACAACATCCCAATAAACTGCAAGGCTTAATGCTGTTTTCTGGGGCACTGCGACTGCAGTCAAAGGCTGAAATGTTAGCCAATGTTTGGGGCATGAGATGGATTGCTAAACAATTAGATGGTGATTATGTGACAGAAGGGCGTAACCCCAATAAATATCCGTCTGTTGCTACCTATGCTGCCTTTCAACTTGTAGATGTCATTATGTCGACCAGAGAACTAATGGAAAATAACAATGAATTGAACTTGCCTATTTTTGTTGCCCATTCTCAAGCTGATGCCACTACCTTAATTCAAGGAGTTAAAGACTTAATGGCTTATAACCAAGGAGAAAATCAATTTTTTGAAATTCCGCAGTCTGAAAATGTCTGTCACGCTGACTTGGTTATTAGTGCTGAACAGCTTATCGCGATGAAATATGATATGAGGGGTATTGAAGAGACAGATTCTTGCTCAATACCTAAAGCCAACCCCTCACATGCTCAGATGTTGCAAGCCGCTATTAGCTACTTACGAGAACATTAACATGCAAACTTGGGTAGCGCTGTTTAGAGGTATTAATGTTGGAGGAAACAACATTATACCGATGAAAATATTAACTCAAATTATGACAGATGCGGGCTACGAAGCCGTTCAAAGTTACATTCAAAGTGGCAACGTGGTGTTTAAACATCGTGAAACACGGTCTAATGTTTTGGCAAGTGAATTGTCATTGTTAATTCAGCAGCACTTTGCTTTTCAGCCCAAAGTAATGCTATTAAGTGCCACAGAATTTAATCAAATACTTGCACAAAATCCCTTTAAACACACATACAGTGAGGCCAAGCAAGTGCACTTTTTCTTTGTGGATGAGATAGCCACTTGTGCTGATTTAGCCCAGTTACAGCAATTAAAATCACCCAGTGAAGCGTATGAGCTTCAAGCAAAAGGTCTATATTTATTTGCGCCAGAAGGTATTGGTCGTTCTAAGCTGGTGGCTAAAGTAGACAAATGTTTAGGTGTTAGTACCACCGCACGTAATTTGAATACCTTGTTGAAACTTAAAGATATCTTAAAACTCAAAATCGCTTAATGTAAGGAGTGCCGTGATGCATTTGGTTTGTTCATCTTGTTTTTCTACCAATAATGTCCCTGAGAATAAGTCTTATCTCGAAGGAAAATGTGGCAAGTGTCAGTCGATTTTATATGCCGCAAAACCTGTAGAGCTCACTGATAGTAATTTTTATAAATATATTGAACGTAATGATTTACCGGTCGTGGTAGATTTTTGGGCTAGTTGGTGTGGGCCGTGTAAAGTGATGGCGCCGGTATTTAGTCAAGTTGCCAAGCAGTCCCCCGGACTCCTGTTTGCCAAAGTGAATACTGAAGTAGCGCAACAGGTATCAGCCAACGCAGCCATTCGCAGCATTCCGACTTTGATCATGTTTAAACAAGGCAAAGAAGTCAATCGAGTTTCTGGGGCTTTAGGTGAAGCGCAACTAAAACAATGGATTATGCAATCAATGGCATAGTTACGCTTTTTTGCATGTTTAGGCGCTTAATATCTCAATGAGCTGGCGCAGTTCCTCTAACTGATTTTTCATTTCTGACACTTGGTTTTCAAGTTCGGCAACCCTGACGTTTAATGCTGGTTGGTTGTGCACCGATCTCTCATCTTGCTGGTTAGAATCAGGGGAACTTATGTGTAAACCTTCTTCATCACAAAACAGCTGAGCATAGCGTGATTCGCGTTTGCCAGGCTCTCTGGCTAGCTTGGTAACTAACTGTTCTCCATTAAGGTCTTGTAGCGCCACTAAACAGCCTTCAACTTGCTCGACATTAGAAAAGTCGGCTAAGCGCTGGGTACGTGTGCGCAACTCGCCTGGAGTTTGGGGGCCACGTAGCAACATCACACAGATTAGGGCTCGTTGCTGCTCACTAAATTGCAAAGAGCTAAATTCAGTGTTGCAAAAGCGGTGTTTATATTTGGCGACGCGACTACCACTAGTGGTGATGGTAAATATGCACTTTTTGTCATTGAGTTCGTCCAAGCCTTGTTGCACCTCTTGCTCAGATAAATTCATTACCGGTTCACGATTACTTTTTTGATTACAGCCAAGGGTTAAGCTATTAAGTGATAAAGGATATTGCTCAGGTGTAGTACTTTCTTTTTCAAGTAGTACACCAATGATTCGAGCTTGTATTGGCGTTAAATTAATTAACATGGATTTTCCTTATACGACGCTGACATTTGACTATCATAACGCGCTTTAAGCCGTCGCAACTAGAATATAACAACATATTCCACCTTGAATTAAAAACGCTCAATACACCATTGCAAGGCTATGATTGCAATAATGGCTGAACTTGCTTGCAAACCATAAGTTTGGTACCAACGACGTTTACCGACATACAGTAAGATAGGTAATAGGGCCGCCAATATCATTAGCTGGCCAAATTCTACGCCAAGGTTAAAAGCGATGACTGACAGCAGTTTTTGATCCTTGTCTATACCGAGCTCTCCCAGAACACCAGCGAATCCCATGCCATGTAATAAACCAAAAGCAAAGGTAATCCAGCCGAGGCGCAAAACCAAGGGCCAAATATTATTGAGTGCGGTTAACATGACTGATACGGCAATGCCAAATTCAACCCAGCGGCTACTTGGCACAATGATATCCATTGCGGTAGCCGTTAGCGTAAGTGAATGAGCAACAGTAAAAGCGGTTATTATCCAGGCTGTGTCTTTTAATATTGTCTTTAATTTGGCTTTGGCTTGCCATTGGTGGTTTTCTCGATGAAGCACGCAAGTGAGCAATAAGGCACATAAAAACAGAATATGGTCAGTTCCCATGAATATATGGACTATGCCCTGATAAATATAGGTAAAAACAATACTTAAAATTCGGTTATTTTCTGGCTCTATTAGATAGCTTTGGTTTTGTGCATCTAACACGCCAGCAAACTTTTGCTCGAAAAGCTCGGCATTGACTAACAACTTGTGATCAGCGTCTTGAGCGAAAATAGCGGAATACTGAATTGTCAAAATATGGGGTTTATTATCTGCGTTTATCACGGGGCAGGGGCTGCTAAAATACAGCACTAAATACCCTTCATCAAAATGCATGTCGGTCTGAATATCATTCTCTATGTTTAATTCACAGCTGACATTAGCGCTTAAGATGGAAAGGTGTTGCCTTACAAAGGCTTTGATTTCAGGTGAACGACTATCAACTTCAGCCCAAGATAATTCACCATCGGTATTAGCATCTAGGCCAATCACCAATTCTAAATCAAACCAGCGCAGTTGCAGTTGCCCATAAAAAGTGGGTAATGGACTTTTGTCAGTTGTTTCTTGCTCAAATGCAGAGATATGCAAGGGGTTCTGCGACAACTGTAAATAGGCAGTGCTCATTTGATGGGCGTTTGCCGCAGGCCAGTACAACAAAAGGCTCAAAAGTAGCAGTCTGGCATGACAAGAATTTAAAAAGTACTTCATGGTGGGTGTTCCAAAATAAATAAAGTTAGATGACCGCGTGAATAGTTGCTGTGTTTAAGAGTCGATATTTTGCATCATTAAGGCTCTATCCAAAAGTTGTTTGTCATCATTTAATTTTGCTTGTTGCCAGTTAATTCTTGCCCAATAAAGTGCCTGCTCAGGATTTGGTACGATATCTAAATAAAAACGTGCGAGATCAGCACTGTGAAATTTATCTTGTCTTGCTAATCTTAGCTCGATACGCTCTGTAAGAAGGCTTTGCCACTTAGTTTTGGCGGTGGTTTTTTCAGCTAAACTCAGTCGTGTTAACAAGGCATCATCTTTAAACCCAGCCTGTTCAACAACGTAACTCAGTTGCACTAATACTGGGTTAGTTTGTCTGAGGCTTAATTGAACATCAGCCCACAATACAATAAAACTGAGTGGTTTCTGCGCTAAATTCAGCTTGCCAGAGCCCTCGCTCACGTTCGAAAGAGCCATGGCCAACCACTGTTCCGCCTCTTGATACTTATTCAATCTTAAAGCCATATCCGCGGCGAGTTGCAACAACCACTCTTGCTTCTGTTGGCTATTTAGCAGTGATTGCTGATTTAACAGTTGGCTCAGTTGCACATAGCTAGCGCTTAATTGATCTTGATTTGCCATCACCTCTAATACACATGCAGTGGTAAGGAGCAGATCTGCTTTTCCTATTAACTGTGTACAAGTCTGTTTGCTCTGAGCGAATTTTCCTTGGGTCAGCAAAACGTTAGCCTTGAGTAATATAGCAGCGCTGTTATCAGGGTTTAACTCAATGCTTTGGTTTAGATAGTTAATGGCTTGGACAAATTGGTGTTGATGTTGTAACACTCGTGACCACAAATATAAGGTGTAACTTTGGCTGATGTTATTTTCAGTGCTTAACTGAGCGCTTTGTGCAGAATCAAATAAGGGTGATAACAATGCTCTGGCACGACCATAATGTTTATTGGCTTGGCCAGCATATTGGCCTTGTTCAATGTGCCAAGCGACTTTTTCCATGCGCTGTTGTAAGGGTAAACTCGTTTCTTTGTTGGCTGCACCGAGATCCCAACGGGCAACGATTTCTTGTCTATCTAGCGGCTTATAAGGCTCTGCCGATGCACCAAGGCTAATAAAAAATAAAAGTAACATTAAACTACGTTGATGGTGGCGCATGACTATCTCTCCTAGTTGATAAACAAGGGTATTAAAAAAGCCATCCATGGCCTCATAACCTTCCTGGTAAAACAGGGGTATTAATTGTTAATTAAGTCGTCATAGGCGTTAGCCTGAGTGACATCTTGGGTGAATGCCCTGCCATTGATTGGCAGGGGCGAGTCGCTTGATGCTTGATTAAAGGCTTGTCGACTGTATTCGCCAAAACTAAGCTGTAAGGTTTCAATAGTAATATTTACTGTGGCCTCAGCGGCAGCACTCATGCCGTCGCTCACACTAAATACAAAACTATCTGAGCCAACAAAGTTTTCTGCTGGTGTATAAGTGTATGCACCATTACCCATAACCGTCAGGGTGCCTGACATGGGGTCGGTAACAACACTAAAGGTCAAAGCATCATTATCAGCATCAGTGGCGCTTAGATTATCCGTAACGGGCATATCAGTTTGGGTCACTATGCTGGCATCTAGTGCCATGGGTGACATGTTAGGCTTAGGTGTATCATCGTCTGAAAAATTACACGCCGTGAGCCCAAATAAACTGAATATCACCAGAGTGACTGTGTTTATATTCGCTTTCATTATCGACTCCTTACTCTGAACCAGATTTTGGGGTAGCAAGATAGGGGAATGAGTTCATCATCATTGAGGCATTGACCGGGGCACCATCCGTAAAGGGTACATTACCGACACTTGCATCTTCAGGCGCACACAAACCTAAATCAGTTTCAACACCTGCAACGGGGATTGGATAACACAAGCGACCCATTACTACACGCAGTGCAATATCTACTACATCATCACCAGGGCGGCGACCATTCGGAAAACCGGCTAAATCATCGCCAGCGACACCAAAGGGAGACTGCATTGCACTGGCTGTTGCTGCAATATCGGTATTTAAACGCAACATTTCAGACGGTGTCACTGTCGAAAGTTGGTTTACACCTGGGAAGCCAGTTAAAAATGCTGTGACTAAATCCGTGCGAGGAAAATTAGTGGGGGCAAGTGTTTCAATGTTTGCGCCCAAGGTTGTATTGACCGCATCTTTGAATAAGATATTTAATAATTCAGGTAGGGTCGGGTGAGTAACATAATCAGCGAACTGACCATCATCCTTCGGCTGTGAACTAGAAAAGGTATCTTTATCCGCTAAACCAATTACCAATTCATTAACCAATGGATTACCCAAGCGTGATACTTGAGTCAATGCTCCGCCATTTACTTCTGTGGATGCAAAACTCGCATGAGGATTCAGGATCCGTGCTTGAGGTAAACTGGCTGTGGTCCAAGCTCCAACGGTGCCGTTACCCATGCCTGTGGCGCATGACTTAGGGACTTCAATGGCAATAGACGTGACGTTCTTATCAATTAAATCATCATTGTCAGCTGATTGCGTGATCCCGCCAGGAAATCCTCCTGCATCACCGGCACCCGGTGCGCTGTCACCTTCAACAGGCACATAATTGACTAAATCAAAGGTTTTACCAAGGTTAACGACAAAGGCGTCTTTACGTTGTCCAACAAATATTTTGCCCATTTGCTCACAACCGGGAAGAGCAAATGAGTAAACAAACGTATCAGCGTAGGCTTGATAACCGGCTGCATCAGTAAAACTTTTATTACCAATAAAATCTAAGGGTTTGTGAAAAGAGTCCATACCGCTGGAGGCATTTTGTATCGTCGTGGCTGTACCGCTACTTTGTGGTCCATTTACCAAGGTAAGCGAATACGACTCACTAAAATTAGCGGCGCTTTGATCAGTGGCTGAAATACCACCGATATTTTTTAAAGGCACACCCACGGTACGTTGATTACCTTCAGGGCCGACAGTTAGCTTAATGCCTTCATTGCTGTTGGCTAACATTGATTTAAAACGCAGTTGAAAGGTTATATCTTCAACAGCGTCACCGTCATTATCAATGTGGATGCTGTAAACTGCCGCTGGATCCATGGCAAAATAATTTGGACCGCCGTAAGCATCTTGTAAAGGAATGTAGTTAGCGATCATGGTAACAAAGTCACCGCGCCCTTCTTCATAACTGTTAAAAGCATAAAAATCTGTTGAATCGAGTGTCGGAAAACGCGTGATGTTAGGTGCTTCTCTGTGACTAGATGCATGGGCAAACTGACCGATAATGGCAGTGGCTAAAAGACTCAGTACGAGTGTGGATGAAGACTTGTTCATGACATATTCCTCTATTGTTTTGTTTTGTCATCAAGCCAAACGATCCACATCCTCAACTAGATGCAAAATAATTAATTTATTTTTTAAATTAATGTAAAAAGAGGATATCGCTATGATTAATATTTGTGTAGTCATGCCAATATATTAACATTACTTCAAGTTTTATAAGGGCTGTGAGGGTGTTTAGGTAAATGTCCCTGATTTAAAAATTTAAGCTGTTACTGTTGGAATTAGGACATTTGGAGTTTGGTAAATCTAAGGGGGGCTGATAATTACATTACGGGTAGGGAAGGTAGAGCTAGTTGAAATAATTAATATTTGTGTCGAATGGCTGTGATACCAGATGCTGACGCCCTGAGATCAGGGCGTCATTGATTGAATTGAACGCTTACAGTAGGGCAAGTTCCGCGACATAAAGTACTTCAGTCGGTGAGCCTGTAGGCGAACCACCTAGCGGCTCTAAACTGACCGCCAAAGCGGCTATATCAAGTTGTTCAAATTGCGCATGTTTAGCCAATGATGCCAAGCCTGACTGCGGTAAAAGACCCAGAGAAATAGGGGGCCTACCATCTTCGGCAATCATCCACAATTGATAGTCATTTTGCTGACGTTGGCTGACGTTTTTAGACGCATAAGCCTCTATCGTTTCTGCGGTGATTTCGATTAACCACAGTGATTCTTTAGCTTCATTTTGCATGACTGTAAATTGTTGAGCAGGCAACAAGGGAGTCGGTTGTAATTGTACCAATAATACGGCTAAAACGATGGCGGCGGCGCTTGCGAGTAAGGACAGGGCTTTGTAGCGCGCTACTGTTTTACTTGGGAAGGCGATAACATTTTCTGCCAAGGTTGGTTGACTTGGGATTCGTGCCCCGTCAAATGCCAGCCGTTGTTTAATCTTTTCCCATACAATGGGATCGGGCGGTACAGGTTGCAGTTGGCTGCCCAGCGAATTAATGTGTTGTTCCCACTGCTCCACTGAAGCGCGTATCGCAGGATATTGTAAGATCAGACCTTGGAAACGCACCCGAGCTCTGCCACGCAACGTACCAAGCACATACTCGGCGGCCAATGCATCGCGACGGGGTTGGATTAAATAATTCATATGCCTAGACACCTTTTTAGTAACTGTAAACCACGCCTAATCATGCTTTTAGTTGACCCTAATGGCGCGTCTATGTGGGTAGTGACTTCTTGGTGACTTAAACCACAATAGAAAGCCAAATGAATCGCTTGTTTTTGCGTATCTTCGAGTTCTTCTAAACAAAAATTGAGTTGTTTTTTATCTTCGCTAGATAAGTCGAGTAAATCATCATTGTCGAGTAAGATCGTCTCATCAATATCTTGTTCGTTGCGTATTTTATAAAAACGTAACATGTCTAAAGCACGGTAACGGGCAATACTAACCATCCAAGTCAGTACCGTACCTAAGCCGGTTCGATATTCGCCGGCGTTGTGCCATATTTTCACATAAGCATCTTGCACTGCGTCTTCGGCCCATTCTTTACGCCTCAGCATTTTTAGACAGATCGCATATAATTGCGCGCTGGTGGCTTCGTATAAGGTGGTAAATGCAAGTTGATCGCCCGCTGCTATTTTACCTAACAAGCGAAGATGCTCTTCATGTTCCATGCTTACTACCTAGTCAAATTGCAATTTAGTTTTGTAGTGTTACTGATAAACGATTGAAAAGCCAAAGTAGATGCAAAAAGATGCTAAGTTGCACTTTTTTGTGCTTACTTAGTCAGAAATAGTGGCGAGGAGAAAGGCCTTGGTTTTTTCTATGGCAGTTCGCGCCACCCCATGGTTAAGCGCGAACCGATATCGAGAAGACTTTTATTTATATAAATAAGGGGCAAATAGTTCGGCCATGTTGACCTTGGCTTTGAGTTTCATTGCCAATAAAAACAAACCACCTAATTTGCGATGTAAGAATATCGCGTCACTGGGAGGGGTATGAATATACTCTTTATCCAATCCAATTTGCATGCCCTGTTGTTGCAAACGGGCGGACAAACCACTATTGGCAAAGTCATAAGCTTGTTCAGCATATAAAGGTTCACAGGCTAGGTACACCATTTCAGTGATAATGGCCTGAATGTGGCTAGGAACATCCTCAGCTATAAGACCAATAGTGATGGCGGCATGTTGAATAGCACTTTTATCTTTGGCTATTGCTGCGCTCATCAAACGTCGGTAAGCATTAGCAAATTCAACTGGATAATTGCGCGTCGCTCCAAAGTCTAGCAGGTTAATTTTTTGTTCGTCGTGGTTGTATTGAAAGTTGGCAAAGTTAGGATCAGTTTGTACTAATTGAAAATCGAACAACTCCTTAAAAAACAAGCGCATCAAATCGCTTACCACTTTATTTCTCAGTGTTTGTGGAGCATCAACTAGTTCTTCAATCGGACTTCCATCCAGATAGGTCATGGCCAGTATTAATTCAGAGCTTAACTGAGGTTCGAAGGCAGGCATCGCAAAGGCATCGTCATTGGCGATAACCTTGGCATACTCTTGTAAGCGTTGTCCTTCAAGTGCGTAATCCGCTTCATCGTGTAGTTGTTTTTTTGCCTCATTCAACAAAGGAGTCAGGTTAAGTTTCTTAGGCAACAGCCCTGTCATTTTTATCAAAGCCGCCACATTATCAACATCACTGTCGATGCTTTGTTTTATACCAGGATATTGAATTTTAATGGCTAAACGTTTGAGATCATCATCAATAACTTTGTGCACTTGCCCAATTGAAGCCGCGGCTATGGGTTTTAGTGGAAATTGGATAAAACGTTTACGCCAATCATCTCCCCATTGCTGGCTTAATAGTTTTACCAGCTCTTTTTCTGGCATAGCATGCGCATCAGAGCGTAATTTGGCGAGCAAATTGGTTAATTCTGGCGGCAGGATATCGCCTGAATCCATTGACAACAACTGGCCCACCTTCATCGCCGCACCACGCATTTGCGCCAGTTGATCCGCTACTCGGCCCACGTTGCCTGGGGTAAGCAGTAAATCTTTCAGTTTGGGGCGGTTGCCCCTCGCTAGCTCACTCACGCCATCGGCCAGCATATTACCCGCCACGCGAGTGGCTAAAGAGCCTAATTTTGAAAAGCGGCTAAGCCTACTACTTGGCAAGGCTAAGGCTGGTTTATCGTTTTTATTACTCACACTGTCCTCTATTCATGCCTTATTCAACACGGGCTTGATATGATTAAATTATTATCGAAATGTGGAATTTACTCACCAAAAGAACCTGCAGGTCCCGGAAATACCACAGGACTTTCAAACCCTTCTTTACTCACACTAGCAATGCCAAAAAAGTAGTTGTCGATCACTACATTTTCTAAAGTGTATTCACTCACATCACCCACAAATTTACTGAACTGCCACTGCGGCGCATCGGTTAAGCGCCAGTAAATTTTATAGCCAGCCAGTTGTGGGTTTAGTTGTTTATCTAAGGCTTGCCAACTTAAGGTAGTACTGGGTTGAACTGCGCCTTTTATGACGACTTTAGTAGGTGGCGAGGGCGCCCAAGCCATACTTGCTAAGGACGCTGCGTTTAATGAAGTGAGTTTAGCCACATAGGCAAAATTCACTCCAGCCAATGTGTCACCATATTCGATACCATTTTCAGTGCGTAAATCCTGATGTTGTCGATTATAGTTTTCGTTGGTTTCCATAATACGCACGGCTGGATAACCCAAGTCATTGAAGGGGCGATGGTGTCCACCACGACCAAAACGGTCAAGTCGATAGATAACCATGGTATCTAAATTAGGGATATAACGGTCGGCAATCCAGTCGATATAGCGAGCTAAGTTACGGCTAGGTGAATCAACTTCTCCACCAGTAAAGCGGCGACTCGTCGCCTCTTCTTGGCTCTCGTTGACGCGAGTACCTTCGGCAAAAACCCTAGCAGTACTATTATCAATGACCCCGTTGATACCGGCGATATTGCCAATCATATCGTTATTTAACACAGCCTTCAGACGCCATCCGGCCTTTTGTGCTGCGGCGGCGAGAATCTTACCGCCAAATAATCCTTGCTCTTCGCCGGCAAGAGCCGCATAAACTATGCTGCCATTAAATTTATACTGGCTTAAAACGCGTGCTGCTTCAATTGTGCCAGCGAGGCCTGAGGCGTTATCATTGGCGCCAGGGGAATCAGAGGTGAAATCCATCACATCAGACACTCGAGAATCAATGTCACCAGACATCAATACGTATCGATTAGGATCACTGATACCTCGTTGAATTGCGATAACACTAACCACTTCTGTTGGCCCAGGGATACGTTTTTCACCTTCTATCACTTGAGTTTGATAATAAACCTCCAAACACCCGCCACAATTAGCACTAATTTGTTCGAATTCACTTTTAATCCAGCGTCTTGCCGCACCAATTCCGCGAGTGTCAGACTCCGTTTCTGATAATGTATGACGAGTACCAAAGTTAACCAACTTAACAATGTCTTTTTCAATATTGTCAGGCGATATTTGCTTAACAATCTGATGCAGTTGGGCTTGGTCCTGATAAACTACATCGGCATTAGCAATGCTGAGCATGCTCGCACTAATCAAAAGTGGTAGGAGTAATTTAGTTAGATATTTGGGCTTATTCACAGTAGGGTAGTATTCCATTTTGGCTTCTTTTTCGTCGTCGATATTTAAGTACGCTAATTCTTATCATATGGTTTGTAAATGAGTCCATTAGTTTTTCACCCTATTTATAGTCAACTAGAATTACCCATTCGTCATCGCTTCCCTATTGAAAAATATCAAGGGATCCATGATCGTTTATGCGAATTACAGATACCTGAATCACGCTTTATTACGCCTGCGCCAATGACAGAAAAACAGCTGTGCCAGGTATATAATCCTCTCTATGTTAAGCAATTAGTCAGTGGCACTCTTGATCCAAAAGCCATGCGCCGGATTGGCTTTCCCTGGTCAGAACAATTAATAAGGCGTTCACTGACGGCGATTGGTGGAACAGTATTAACCGCTAAATTGGCTTTAGAGCAGGGTAAGGCATTAAATCTAACCGGCGGTTATCATCATGCTTTTGCCAACTATGGCTCGGGTTTTTGTTTATTTAATGATTTGTATTTAGCGGCATTAAGTATGTTGCAAACTAAAGGCATTGATAAGGTACTGATTTTTGATTGTGATGTGCACCAAGGAGATGGCACTGCCAAATTGGCCGCTAATAATTCACAGGTTTATACCGTATCGATTCATGGTGAGAAGAATTTTCCAGCGCGCAAACAAGTTTCCGATCTTGATTTTAATCTTACTAAAGGCACAGAAGATCTTGAATACTTAGAAACCGTTGACCAAGCCTTAAATTTGGCTCTAAATACCTTTGTCCCTGACGCTGTTATCTATGATGCGGGCGTTGATATTCATATCAATGATGACTTAGGCCATCTCAACATCACTACTGATGGGGTGTATCAGCGTGATAAGTTGGTTTTTGATGTTTGTGCCCAAAAAGGTTTGCCTATTGCTGCTGTGATCGGCGGGGGCTATCAGCGTGATATTAAGGCTTTAGTTGAGGTGCATTTGCAGCTTTATAGAGCAGCAGGTATTGTGGCTTAACAAGTTAATGGTTTAAATAACACCTCGGTGACTCCATTCACTAACGATATCGAGGTGTTATCAAACGAAAAATTGAACATTAGCCCGCAGAATTAATAACAAGAGTTAGGTGTATTGTCTGGGTTTACCTCACCGTACACCTCTTCTGGATCAACGTCGTTTGCCAGTAGTTCTTCTCGCACGGTTTCAATGTGTTTCAGCACTTCGGTATAGCGGTCACCATATTCATACTTATTCACTTCAATAGCTTTAGGCATATAACTAAAGGCTATTTTTAGCGCCATCAAGGCATCTTCATTCATTTTATCTGTCATGCTCGTTCATCTCTGTTCGCTTGGATACGCCCATTGTAATGCAGTTTAGTTAACATACCTATTCATCGTCATTCAAAGACAGTTTTTATTACACTGTTCATATTGGGTCAATTAAATCCAAAAAATGCACGCTAGTCGCGCATGTTAGGGCCTCTCTACAAAAGAGAGTGTTAACATGGGTTGAGTAGTCATCATTATCTATATGATTTTAAATGATTATTTTTTAAGCCGATATTGAATGCATTTTTGGTGTATAATTTGCTTCTATTAACTAGAACTCAAGTATGAATGGTAGTAAAACTTCACTTGAGCGTTAATTTCCTCAAATCACGCTAGTCCACTGAATAGTGCGCCAATAGGGCTGCGCTGAACGTACCTTTCAGGCTTATAAAGATTAGCGATTTAGTTAAAATCTCGTTTTGCGATGTGGTGCGTCATCGACAATCAATTAGGAATGAACATGACTACAATATTTGTCGCAGTAGGTTTACTGCTTATGATGCTACTAGTGGCTGCAGAATGGCGCAGCCGCAAGACTCAAGATATGCTCGATGAGCAAGAGAATAACTAACAAATACGTAAAAGTGTTGTGTTTGACTAGTGCCGCTTTTATATGTTCATAGGGTTTGGGTTTAAAGCTTAAAATCCCTCTAATACAATTTTGCCAATGGTCTTGTTACTCTCGATGAGTGCATGTGCCGCGCGTAAATTTTTAGCATTAATGCTGCCCAAGTTTTTACCTAAAGTGCTTTTTACCACGCCCTCGTCGATGAGAGTGGCGATACGATTGAGCAAGTGGTGTTGCTCTATCATATCTTCAGTTTGGTACTTGGCTCGGGTGAACATAAACTCCCAGTGTAAAGAGATACTCTTATCTTTGAGTAAATTAAGGTCTACTGCGGCGCCAGAAAATTCAATAATACCGAGTTTACCTTGGGGTTTTAATAGCTCGATCAGAGCCATAAAGTGTTGGTCTGCATGGGTGGTGCAGGCAACGTGACTGACTTGCCCCAAGTTTAAGGCCTCAAATTGAGCTTTCAGAGGCTGGCTGTGGTCAAGCACATAATCTGCGCCGAGGTCTTTCACCCAGACTTGGGTTTCTTGGCGGGCTGCCGTGGCAATAACGGTTGCTTGGCTAAGATGTTTAGCCAATTGGATCAGGATTGAGCCGACTCCCCCTGCACCACCTATTATGAGTAATAAAGGTTTGTGGGTCGCCGGTTTATTTATATCAAGGCGCTCAAACAACATTTCCCATGCCGTTATCGACGTTAAGGGCAGCGCTGCAGCTTCTGCGTTGCTAAGAGTGTGAGGTTTGAAACCAACAAGGCGCTCATCGATTAATTGGTACTCAGCGTTACTGCCACTGCGGGTGATATCTCCCGCGTAATACACCTCATCACCGATCTTAAATAAACTCACTTCACTGCCAACAGCTTCAACTACGCCGACTGCATCCCAACCTAATATTTTTGCTTGTCCTTGAGGGTCAATATTTTTACGAATTTTACAATCCACAGGGTTAACTGAGATGGCGTTAATTTTTACCAGTAAGTCGCGGCCTGTTGCAATAGGTTGTTCAATTTCAATGTCGACCAAAGCATCGTCATGCAAAATAGGTAAGGATGAATAATAGGCGATTGCTTTCATGGGTACTCACGATAAATCAAAGTCATTCTGACTTAATAATGAACTTTTGCAGGAATAATTCAAACTTTTTAAGGCATGAGCAGCCTAACGGAGTAGACAAAAATACGGCTAGATTGCTACATTTGCAATTTATTGGCAATCAATGTGACTTTTGCAGCATATTGGCGTAGAGTTGAACAAAATTCAAGCTCTTAATGCTTAGTGTGGTTTTACAAAAATTTGAGGAGTCCACGATGTCAGCCTTGGCGAATGTAAAAGAGTCAAAAGACCGAGCGTCGGTTTTACTTAAAGCCTTTAATAATGCGTGCGCTGAATTGGGCATTAGTAAGGTAATAGGCGGCAAGATTATTGGGGTAAATCGTTCTACTTTATCCCGCAAAGAAGGCATCGGTTTAGGGCTTGAGTCAAAATCTTCTGAGTTATCACTGCATTTTATCCGACTCTATCGCTCTTTATTTGCTATTTCGGGTGGCGACCAAGGTTTTATGCGCCATTGGTTGAGTACACCCAACAATGCTTTAGGTGGCAAGCCCCTTGAGTTGGTGCAAACTGTCCAGGGCCTAATGCAAACTAATGATTATCTTGATGCCATGCGCGGGAAAATATAAGCGACAATGGTTTCCTTAGCTGATTTTACTGAGCTGTATAAAAACAGCCTTTGTCCTATTAATTATTCAGGTCGAGTCAAACGCTTTGTTGAAACTCAAGAAGTGGCTGCCACCATGAAATTGGTCGATGATCTCGATGAGCAATATTTGCTTGAGCAAATGCTCGATGAAGTCAAACCCCGATATCGTGCACACACCGAACACATGCATTATTTGCTTAAAACACCTTTTCGATATCCTCCATTAAAATACGGTTCGCGCTTTGGTACACGTTTGTTACCCAGCTTTTTTTATGCCAGCGAAAACGAGCATACGGTGCTTGCCGAAGTGGCCTACTACCGTTTTGTTTTTTTTCATCATCTGCAGGTCCCTTATCAACACCCAGTCCAATCTCAACATATGATGTTTAGTTTACAAATCAACACTAGCCAATGTGCAGACTTAAGTTTAGGGCATTTTGACCCGGTCAAAGCTGCCTTAATCAGTGTTGATAGCTATCAGTTTTGCCAAACAGTGGGACAGTATTTGCAGCTAGAGCAGCAGGTAGCGGTAATACGTTATTGTTCAGCAAGGAGTGACGAAGGGATTAATATCGCTATTGCTTTGCCACAGGCGATCACATCAAAAGAGCCAGAGTCTTGCCAAAATTGGTTATGTTCAAGTCACCCCGATAAGGTTAGTTTTACTCAAGCAGGGCAGGGGCAACCCTATAATTTTTATCTCAGTGATTTTTTGCATCATGGTCGTTTGCCCTTACCTGCCTGAGTGTCAAAAAGGATTAATATTAGTTGTGACTAAGATGCCATCATAATGATTGCATCTTGCTTGTGCTTGGTTTATGCTATTTTGATGTAATCAAAATGAGTCTACCATAATGTCGGAATCCGCTCTGGACACAAAACAAGCAATTACTTTATTGAGTCACGCTCAACAAGACCGATTGGCCTTTATCGATTTTAGTTTGCAGTATTTTGGTCAAGTGGCCCGCACTGATCTTATTCAACGTTTTCAAACCGGCTTGGCCGCCAGCACGCGGGATTTCAGTACCTATAAAGAATTAGCGCCAGACAATTTACAGTTGATGCATCAGACCAAACGTTATCATCGGTGCGAGCAATTTAAGCCCTTATTTAAGCATAACCCTGAAGTTATTCTGACTTCCCTTAGCCGTGGTTTTGGTAATGGTATTTCAAGCGGCGTGCAACCCTCTGATCAATGTTTTGATGCGGTGCGACTTATTCATCCCGACGCGAATATTATTGCCAGTATCATGCGAGCGATTCACAATAAACAGGCCATTAAGTGCTCTTATGTTTCGGTGTCTTCAGGTGAAAGTGAACGGGCTATCGTGCCTCATTCAATCGTGAACAACGGTCATCGTTGGCATGTGCGAGCTTATGATCGTAAGACTAATAAATTCCGCGATTTTGTGTGTACTCGTTTTACTCAGGTCAGCGCAATATCTGCTGATATACGGGTACACGAAGCCAGTGCCTACGACGAGCAATGGCAGCGCATGGTCACCCTTTGTTTAATTCCACACCCAAGTTTGTCCAGCAGTCTTGCCATCGAACTTGATTATGCTATGCAAGAAGGGAAGTTGGTTTTACATTTACGTGCGGCCATCGCAGCTTATGTATTACGCCAGTGGCAGGTTGATTGCTCGGCCCAGCACAGTCTGAGTAGTCAAGGGTGTCAGTTGGCGCTTGCTAACCTAGAAGTGCTTGCTGATATTGAAAGTGTCGGACTTACATTAGGTCATAATTTAGCCTGAATTTTAGTTCAAGACGGCTGGGGTCTAGTCATTCTTGGCGCGAATAGCGTAGCTCACTCGTTTTTGTAGCAAGTCATAAGTAGCGGGATTGTCAGTTGCCAGCACATAAAGTTTGGCGTGTTGGCTGCATAATTTAAGCAGGTAACTTACCTGCTGATTAGCATAACTATCATCGATTTCTTGCAACGCGTTGGACCTGCCAAATAGCGCATCGGCCTCATCAAAAAATAATATGGCATCACTGTTTTGCACTTCTGCAATAATACGGGCAAGATTTTTTTCGGTTTCACCCACGTAATTCGTACTTAGTTGAGCAACGTCCAGGATATACAGCAAAGAATGGCTTAAATACGCAAGTTTATTGAGTATCAAAGCCTTGTTACTGCTATTGAAACCGCCCAATAAAACAGTCACTAACTCACCTTTTGCTGCTTTGCTGACGGCATCTTGCAAGTTAACTTTATCCTCGTCGCTTAACACCGCTTCACGTTTTTGATCATTTGGATGGCTGAACAAACCCAGGGCGACCACATGACCCTGCTGGTAATCCAAAAATACTTTGCGATATTGCTTAATACTCATTGCTAGGCTCCCACTCTCAACCATTTACTTAGCAGAGTGTGGGATAAGTTAGGGATTTTCGCCAGCAAAGTAGGGCTAAGCCTTTTTTTGGGTTTCAATATCAATAATTTGTTGCCACAGTTTTTCTGCTTCGGCGGTGAGTTCGGAGTACTTCCGAATATCACCTTTACGCTGCGCTAGCATTGCGTCTGTTGATAATTGGTCGTAGGTCTTGCGCAGTTTTTTAGTCGGGTCTGATTTGAACAAAGAAAACATAGTTAATCCTTTAATTAAAGTACGATTGTTCTACGCTGAGTCATCTTAATGTGATCACTAATATTGCAGGCTTATTTTCAAAATTGTAATAGGCTCAGACAATATTTGTCCTTGAATATAAGGATCGTCAACATCTATTGCATCACGATTTTGATGAATTTTCCTAACTACATCCATGCCTGATATAACGCGCCCAAAAGCAGCAAAGCCTTGACCATCTGGATTACGCAGAGCCCCCTTGTCTAGGGCGGGTTGCGCGCCAATGCAAATAAAAAATGCTTGAGTGGCTGAGTTTGGCTCACCTCGTGCCATGGATAATACGCCATCAGTGTGATCAATGCCCGTTTGTTCAGTATCTTCTAAAACAATGGGATCAAATTCAGTAAAGTTAGGAGCCGCGCCGCCTTGAATGACTTCAATCTTTGGGCTGCCATTGTCGTTGTCTAAACGTACCACCCGATAAAAGCTGCCACCTTCATAGGCGCCGGCTTGGATGTAACGCACAAAATTAGCTACCGTAATTGGCGCTTGCTGGGGGTATAAGTCAATTTTTATATTACCCAAGTTGGTATAAATTGTTGCTTCTTGCCTAGCTGGTTCAGCAGCCAATAATACAGTTGAAGTGCCGCAAGTCATTATCAATAAAAGCGCTAAAAAATAATGCTTAAACTTAGGTGGCGGTCTTAATTTAAGGCGCAACATACCGTTTCTCCGCAATAATGAGTCTCTACTCCTCACTGTATAGCAATTGCTATAACAACACACTAGTGGCAAACTATATTGATTAAAATTTACACAGTTCTGAGTGGCCATTCGGTCTGTCGTCCCAGTCTAATCATTAAAAAAAGAAATTAGAGGGAGTTATTATGTATAAAATATTTAAAATGCTAATCATCAGTTGTTTGTTTTTCAGCTTTATTGCAGATGCGGGCTTAATTCGAACAGCTGGTCGGGGAACCGTATCAAATAATTCTGCAACAATCGTTTTATTAGTGCCAATGACGCAAATAAGCACTAATAGCAATTATTTATTTTACGATTATTACACCCAGTTTGGCCATGCTGCTGAGGTTGTTATGGAGTCGGGTTCAGAGAGAATTTATACCGTGCCAGATTATTGTTATACTTTTGTCGGTGACCAATCCCAACTTGCAAATTATAATGAGCCTTGCTACTGGCAGTTTGCCCAAGGTGAACAGTTGCAAATGTTTGGCTTTTTAGATCATTTATTTGATGACACCATTAAGGAAACATTTTGGCAAATTACCTCAGCAACATTTGAACAAAGCTATTTTTCACCTGAGATCTCTACTGTTGCGCGCAATGATTCAACTACGCAAGCAGATATTTATTTAAATACGGGTATGCCAGCAAACATGATAGCAGGTGAATACGAAGTATTTGCTAACTTTAAGCAAACGGCGCCAACCGGTTATGTTTTTTATCAATACGCTTGGGTTAACTCAGAACAAATTTGTGGCCAAGTTAGCGCTGATCCGAATGATATAGAATGTTGGCTCCCCGGTCAGGTACTCGGCTCCACGTTTGACAATAAGTCAGTCGCAACTCGGCTTGTGATTACCGCAGTAAATCAAGTTAATTCACCGCCAACTATTTTTTTATCATTGATGACTATGTTTGTATTATTCAGACTTCGTAGGCAGAGACAAATTAACTAATTTGGGTTTAGCCAGCTCGCGCTGTTCGTTCAGAGCCGCCCGAATATCTTGAGCAATTTTTATGAATCTCTGGTCGTCAGCAAGTGCTGAAAATAAAGGGTCGTATTGAGTCCACCACTCACGCCAACCAGTTTGATAAAGCTTGTCTAATAATTGTATGGCGTCTTCATTTTTATTAGTTAGTGCAGCAATTCGAGCCGCCAGATAGGTATGATTTTTTTCGACAATGTTACTTTTTATCGCCTGCTCTAATTTAGTTTCACACTCTTTCAACAACAGCTGTGATTCATTAATTTTATTCAGCTGTTTCAAGGCCCACGCTAGTTCAATGGCTGGGCTGCAATATGGCATTGCATACAATTCATTCGGGCCTAAAGTTTGATAAACTTCTTGCATGTTGGTAATACCTTGTGATTTATCACCAAGTAAAAGCTGATACCAACCCGCTTCAAATTTTATCCAAGGGTCATCTGGATTAGCCGCTATTTGAAAATTCATGTATTCAAACAATTCAGAGAGCTTGTTTTCATTGATTAAAAGTTGCGGCCGATAGAAAGGGTCGTCAGTTAACTGTTCGACTGCTTGATCAAATTTAAGCATAATCAGAATGACGATAAATCGTAATTTATAGGTCGTATTATCTGGTGATAGCTGACTCGCTTTGTGCCAATTCATCATACTCATGGCCAATTTGCCGACTTGAAAATCAATATCAGCTAATCCAGCATAACCTAGGGGTGAAGAAGGATATTCTGTTACCACGTTGTTGAAATGATTTTTTGCTCCTTGCAAATCACCTCGGCGGCTAAGCTCCGTACCTAAGTTAAATTGCAGGGTAATCGATTCGGGATCCAAACTTAATGCGACCTCAAGAGTAGAAAACGCTTCCCTCTCGTGCCCAATGTCGCGCAGTAACAAGTATTTCCACATGTGGGCAATGGCTAAACTGGGATTAAGTTCTATTGCTTTGTTAAATGCAGAAAGAGCTGAATCTTGTTCATTACCTAAATCAAATACTCGCCCTTGTACCGCATAGGCTTCTGCATATTCTGGGGCTCGTACCAGCGCCTTAGCTAAGTGTTGGTCAGCAAGCTGTTTCGCTATTTCAGGTTTTAGTACGCCGAAATTACGACTACCGTCAGCCAGTAAAGCAATCGTATCGGCCAAGGCCACATAAGCCTGAGCATATTCTGGGTCAAGGCCGATAGCTTGCTCGAACAGTTTACGCGCCTCTTTCAGAGATTCGGTGGTTTGCTTGCGGTATTCCTCACGGCCTTTGAGATAAATTACATAGGCATCAGTGCTTTTGGTGGCAGCACTGTTGGTTAATGAGCCAGTTTCGATATAGGTGTCTTGCAACATATTAACCGTTGAGCGGGCGATTTCACTTTCAACGGCAAATATATCGCTGAATTTACGTGCAAAGGATTCACTCCAAAGCACTTTAGCGTCAGCCGCATTTATGAGTTCAACGCGGATTTTAAGTTGGTCTCCGGTGACTCTAACACTGCCGGTTAATACAGTATCTACCAATAAACGCCTCGCAATAGTGACAGGGTCGAGGCCTTTATCGGCCAGCAAACGAGTAGAACTGGATGCCGCGACTTTCAAACCATTAGTGCGACCTAATAAGCTGGTAATTTCTTCGGCTAAACCTTGCGCTATAAAGGCTTGGTCTTGGTCAGCACTGGCATCTTTAAAAGGCAATACCGCAATAGAGTTAGCAATAAAAGTTTGCTGTATGCCGTCGCTGGCTTTGGCAAACTCAATTTGTACAGTTGAAAAATAGCGATAGGCCAAGAAACCTGAGCCCAAGGTAATGAGGGTGAGCACTGCCCAGCGAGATAGACCAAAAGGTGATATCTCTTCTGACTCTGCATCAGGGATAGGTAATAAGCCATCCAAGGTAAAGTCAAAGTACCACGACAAATACAACATAATGGGCATGCCGGCGAATAAAATGACAGCCACTAAGGTATTGAATAAGGGTGAAAGATTGAACATGGGGGTAATAACACTGATTATTTGCAAAATCAGCCAGACAAAACCTAAGTAGGGCACAAAGGTTTGAAATACATTACGGCGGCGAATTTCAGCAAATAATGCGGACACAATACCTCTCATGTTAATTATGTGAATATGACAAGTTACTTACCAATGCACTCAACTAAATGAGACCGCTGCAAACTTCGGCTAGGTCTATGATATTACGCAGTTTATCTCGAAAGTTAAGCCTAAAGACAAAATAAACTGTCAAAATTTATTATTGGGTAAATAAAGTTGGCGGCGCCTATGTTGTTGATTATTTGTGCAAATAACGAGCTTTGTTTTTAACAGACAAGCCATTTACTTAAAACTGGGCTTCTTCGCTATAAAACAAGACTTGCTAGGGTATGCAGTAGCATTAAAACTCGGTAATATTCGGCCCATTCTTTTTGCTAGCCACTCAGCATTTTTATGCTGTTGGTGAGCGCTAATCTAGTCAGTAATAGGTCGTTTATGCCTGGTTTACATCGCATTATTCTTATTGATACACATTTGCCCGGCGTGGTGGAGTTAAAACTCAAAGGTCACACTAATATTTGTGGCACAAACGCCTCGGGTAAAACCACCTTACAACGTTTGATCCCAGTTTTTTATGGCGAATATCCTAGCCGAGTTGTACCGGCCACGCGCGATAGTTTTGAGCGTTGGTATTTGCCCCGTGAATCCAGTTTTATCATTTACGAATATGAGCGTAATGAGCTGGACTTATGTCAGGTGGTCCTGGCCTCTGGCGGCAACGGGGTGAATTATCGTTTTATCGGTAAACCTTTTGAATTAAGTGACTATTTGTTTAAAAACAATGCGGGCGAACATGTCAGTGTGTCGATGAATGAACTAGCGCGTAGCTTAAAACGATCTAATATCTTGGTCACTAACCTGCTTAATACCAAAGACTACCGGGCGATATTGCAAAATGACCGCGGTGTATTAAATGGTTCAGCCAATAACCGAGAGTTACTCGGTTATGCACGTATTTTTAGTTTATGCGATAGCAGTCATCATTTGCGTCATATCGAAAAGCTAGCCAAGGCCGTGCACTCAAAAGAAGGCAAGATGGAAACCATCAAGGCTATGATAGCTGCCATCTTGGAAGAAGATGGGGTGCAACCGCCTACCTCAAGTTTAAGTCGTAATCGGGTTGAAGATTGGATCCGCGAATGTCATCTAATCAAAGAGTTTGATGAAATTCGTCCGCAATTTGCCAAGTTAGAACGGGCCGATCATGAACTCAGTCAAAACGAAGGGCGTTTAGCCGAATTAAAATTACAATTTGATTTTGACCTGAGTAAATTAGCCGCCAATATTATTAAGTTACAAGGTCAGTTTGACGAGACGTTGCTTGACGTCAAAAAACAAGAAGGTGAGTGGGCCAATAAACGCGATGTGCTTAATCAGCAGTTATCTGCCGCTAAAGCCGACAGCCGTAAACTTGAAAAAGATCTCGAACAAGTCGAAAAAGAATTTGATGACTGGCAAAGTCAAGATATTGAAACCTTGCAGGCTAATTTGCAATTGCTGCCTCAGTGGACAAGTGAACTCGACACCGCCAATACTCGTTATCAATTATTGACCGAAAAACACCAAGACGTTGAATCTGCCTTTAATAAACGCATAGCTGAACTAACCGAAAAGCTAAATTTAGAGCTTGAAGCTTTTGGCGAGCAAAAGCAGCAATTACAAGACAAGTTATCTGCGCAAAAATCCCAAGAACAACAACACCTACAAGAAATTAAACAAGATTTTGCTGAGCAACAAACCCAGTTAAATGACGAATTTCAGCAGCGTTTAGGCGAGCTTAAAATTCAGCAGGCGACCTTAAGTGCCAGCATAAAAAATGCCGGTTTTAGCGAGTTTGAACAAAGCCAAATCGACTTACTGGACGCCAGTATCAGAGAGTTGAGCCATATTGAAGATGAAACCCGCGACAAATTGCGCGCGGCCCAGCAAGGTTATCAAACAGCACAGCAACAGCGCAATAAAGCCAATGAGGTGTTGGAGCAAGCCAGAAAACAGTATCTACAACAGCAACAGCAAGTGAATAAAGTTGAAGCCTTGTTATACCCTGGTCATAACAGTTTGTTAGAAGTATTGCGTAAAGAGCAGCCCGGCTGGGAGCAAAAACTCGGTAAGGTCATTCATCCAGAACTACTCAAACGCAGTGACTTAAAACCCAGCTTTAGCCAAAACAATGAGAATTTCTTTGGTTTACAGTTAGAGCTTGGCAACGTGTCTGTGCCTGAATATGCTCAGTCTGAGAAAATCTTGCAACAGCGTTTACACGAGGCACAACAGACCTTAGCCAATTTGTTGGATAGCCAAAATGACGCCGAATCATTGCTAGCTAAAGCCAGCGAAGAAGTGCGCAACAAAGAATTACTCTGCGCTAAATGTGAAAGTGACACTCGCACAGCTGAAGCTAAACGCAAGCGTGTACAACAAGACAAAGAGTTATTGCAGCAAGAATACGCCCAGGCTCTGAGTGAGCGTAAGCAGCATAATAAAACCGCCCTCAAGAAAAATGAAACACAGCAAAGCAAAGAACAAACCTTACATGCAGAATCTAAACAGGCCTTGCAAGATCAACTACGTGAAGCACAAACCGAACACCAATTTCATTGGCAACAGTTGTTAGGTGACACCCAGCAGCAAGTCAATCAGGTTGAGCAATATATTCAAAAGGCTCGCCAAACGGCAGCGCTTGACAAGAAAAAATCTGAGCAGTGGTTGGCTGATGAATTAGCTAATCGGGGCGTGGATGTGGATGAAATAGGCGGTTTACAAAAACTGATTAAACAGCTTAAGCAGGATATTCAGCATACCGAAACCCATCGCCATAAAGTTAAAGATTATGAACATTGGTACAAAACTATTTTTACTGGGCATAAACTCAGTTGGCAACAGCAACTGGCAAAAGCCAAAAAAGTGGCCAGCACTGCCGAGCGTGAGTTAAGCCAAGAACAAGCTGCGTTTAAAGCCTTAATAGGCCAGTTGAAAGAACAACAAAGCGAATTTGAACAAGGTCTAAAAACCGCTAAAGAGCAAGAGTTAGATGTCCAAAACATCAAACGCTTATTAGCTAAAATAAGCTTAGCAGCGGTGGAGTTAGCTGCGCAGAATACCGGCTCAGAAACCTTAAATATTGCCCAGCGTATTTCTGAAGGTCAGGCCTTGTTGCAAAATCGCGAAACATTGTTGAGTGATATTAAGGCCTATGTGGAACATTTTGACCAACTTATAGCCGCGCAAGCGGGAACAGGTTTATCGGATACTTGGGAGCGTTCGCGAGAAGAATGTGCTTATGTAAATGACAAGGGCATAAGAGGGGTGGATCATCGGCGTTTGGTGAGTCACTTAGCTCGTTTGTTAAACGAAATTGTGCCTCAAAAAATGCAAGGTTTACGGGAACAAGGCCGAATTTTTGGTGCAGATTTAACGCAGTATTACAACGTGTTGGAAGACATTGATAAACGTATTGCTAGTCAAAGTAAACGCATCAGTAAAGAAGTCGACGATGAACTGTTTTTAGAAGGGGTATCGGAATCAGCGGTTAAAATACGCTCGCGCATCAGTGAGTTAGAATTTTGGCCAGAGCTAGCACAATTTCAAAAACTCTATCACGAGTGGATGAGTGAAGGGGCCAATGAGTTGCCAGACGATGATTATGCCCAAAGTATGCGCAAGGTCTTAGATATCCTAGGTCGCGCCGCTTTAACTGGCGGCATCAGCAAGTTGCTCGACATAGAATTACATTTACGTGAAGGCAACAGTGATTTGATCATCCGCACCGATCGCCAACTGAATGAGTCCTCTAGTCATGGTATGGCTTATTTGATTTTGTGTAAGTTTCTATTGGCCTTTACCCGTTTATTACGCGGTAGCGCCAACGCGACTATTCATTGGCCAATCGATGAGCTGGGTACCCTGCACCAAAGTAACGTGAAGAAAATTTTTGATGCCTGTCAAAACAATAATATTTGTGTAGTGGGTGCCTTTCCTAATCCTGAATCAGAAGTACTGACCTTATTTGAGAATCGTTATTTGATTGATAAAGGCACGCGGCAATTACAAGTGGTTGAGCCTAAAGTGAGTGCTATTACTGAGCGTCTTAAACAGGCTAAAGCTCGTCAACAGCACTCCAGTAAACCAGAGGTACAAGCATGATAACTGAACAGGGTCGTATTTTAGAATTATTGTTGTCTGGTGCTTTCATCTGTCAAATTAGCGATGAAGAGGCTTGGCGTTATTTAAAAACCTCGGGCAACAGCGACAAAGTCGAAACTCAGCTGAATATACTCAACCGGACCTTGGCCAGTGCGGCTGAGGGGGATGTGTTTTTTGCTGCATATCAGAGTTTGTATGATAACGAACGCAAGCAACTGGGCAGTCAATTTCAAGAAATATCCAGTCAACTAATGCCCTTGGTTGAATGGCTGTTATTGGTGCAACAAGCCAATGGTTCCGATGTGCCAGTTACCCAAGGGGCGGCCATTCGTTTAAACGAATTACAAACCACTATTGAAGATACCCCGGCCTTTGCTGAGCAGTTAGAAAAAATCTCGCGTAATCGTTTATTTGGCTCTACAAGTACTCAATTGGACGGTCAACTTAAATTGGTATTTAACCGCTTAACTCAACTTGGCTACTTGCTAAAACCTAATGCTGAAAAACAAATTTATATCGGCACCGGTAAAATTGAGTATTTGTATGACGTGCTTAAGTTTATCGATGAAACCGAAGCCTTATCCCTAAGCGAGCAAGCCGAAAACGCGGTTCAACAGGGCAACTTATTATGAGTTTGTTGCAAAATAAGCTGAGGAGTGTTGGCCGATGAACCAACATTTGCAACAAGCGGGCGTCAAATTACTTAATGCACTGAGCCGCCATGCTGAGATGATCATGCAGGTGTATTTGTCAGGTACCTTGGATGAGAGTAAATACAGCCCGAAAGTCATAGAAGGCTTATGTCAATTAGGTATCTTGTGGCGGCCAGAGTCAGATACCCAACTGCGGTTAAAAAGTGCGGTGCGTAATCTATTAGAAGGTAGTTTACATGATGAGCGCAATCGTCAAATTGATGCCAATATAGGCTCGGCGCTGGCCAGTTTAAAAACCTTGGCCCAGCACTACAAAGAAGCCTTATATCATAACCGCTATGCTGAAGTTGATGCGCATTTATCCGACTTAAGCGAACACGTGTATTCTTTGACCGAGTCCTTGTCAAACAGTGTGCGGCTATTATTTAGCCGGATTAACAATGAATTTGGTTATGTATCGTCTATCGATGCCAAAATTCGAGAAAACGAGTTAGCGCAAAGCCAAGTGAGTGAATTGCTCAATCAACTTGAGATGTTTCGTTTTGATGAATTAAGTGAGTTGGCTGGCAGTAATCGTGAACTTCGTCATTTGCTGGTGGTGACACTGCAGCACAGCTTTTCAAAAGTGATCCAAGAGTTGTCTATCGTGCAAGCGCGCTTACTCGAGTTAATCGGGCGTTTCCGCGAATTTAAAGGCCGTACTCAGTTACTCAAAGGCTTTTTATTGCACATGGAACAAAAGCCCGACTTTAGACCGGTCAATTACAGCCAGCTCAGCCAAGTACCGATGTTATTTAATCAAGCTGCGGCCCTGATTAAGCCGGCGGCAGTGGATGTGCATCGCATTGAACATGAGCAAGATTTACAACAACTAGTCGGGGCGATAAAAGCCTTTAATCGCTCTAATACGGCCAATCAACCAGAACGTGCTGCGCAAAAAATTAATGTGGAACAACAAAGCGCCGCGCAATTTGCTGAAGATAAACTAAGACTAGCGGTAGAGGCCTATTTTTGTCAGGTCATTGACAGCGGTGAACGATTGACTGCCCTCGATTATCATCAACAACACGAGCTGGAATTTGATCCAGAAGTGTGGATTTACCAAGTGGTGGGCGGTTACCAAGGATTGACTTTAGAAGAGCAAAGTTACTTTGCCTTAGACACTAATGGCGAGGTTCATCCAATCTACTCAGGCAACTACATTATTCGTGATGTTGAACTGGGCTTACGTTAACGGCAATGGAACTGGGTAAATCGGAAATAATGGTATTAAGTCGCTTTTTTCGCGATGAGTCCAAGCTATTATTGAGCAGTAAAGGCAAGTTAAAGCAGTGGTTAGAGCAGCATTTTGATTTGTATCATAATGGTAAAGGTTTTGTGTTTGACCTAGCCAGCAAAGAGCAACTGCGCAGCGAAATTGAGTTGAGTTATCCGCGATTGAATATGCGTGCAGGCTTGCCCAGCGAGCAAGACAGAATTGCCATTAGCCAATACATCAATAATGAAAAATTGGCAGATATAAAGCCGAGTGATCATCATGTACTGGTTAAAAGTCACAATACGCCCTTAGTGATTGCGGGCGACACATTTCGCTTGCCCCAAGGCACGAGTTTGCGTCTTGCCGTTGATGATATCGATTTTAATCAGTTCGCTTCGCTTATCATTGTGGAGAATCTTGATGTATTTGATATGTGGCACAAGGTAAACCTGCAACAAAAACTATCAGCAAGTTTAATCGTTTATCGGGGTCACGATCATGCCAACGCCAAGGGCCTTAAGCGGTTATTGGCAACCCTACCCAACACTATTGCAGTCATCATGTTTGCTGATCTCGACCCTAAAGGTATAGAAATAGCACTGACCACCAAACGAGTGATAGGAGTATTAGCGCCGAGTATCGAAGACATCAGCACGTTTTTGCTAAGTTACTCACAAGCTGACGTCTTTTTGCAACAGCATCATTCCCTTACCTTTTTAGCCAAGCAACACACTGTCTCGTGGCAAAGTCTGGTAGATTGTGTGCTTCAACATAAATTAGCTGTGATGCAGCAAGTATTTGTTGCCTTGAATGTGCCCTTGATTTGCTACAAATAGCAACTTAGCCACTTATGCTGTCGCTAAATCAAATAGTTCTGTCACCACCGGTAGCAAAGACAATAACAACAAGCTTGCCATCACAATATTAAAAATTCTAAGGTGGCGCGGACTGGCTAAATAACGCTTTAAGGCTGTACCAAATCCAAGCCAGACAAAGGTACAAGGTGTGCCAAAAACCAAGAAAAACAAGGCGATGATAGCAACTTGTAATAGATAACTCATATCTGCCACGGTATAGGTCACAATAGCGCCAACAATCATGATCCATGCTTTCGGATTAACCCACTGAAACAGTGCCGCTTGTATGAAGCTCAGAGGCTTCCTTTGTATTACATCTGACGTATCCGCCACCAAGGGTGTTGGCTGACTCGTTGCGATGCGATAGGCCAAATAAGTGAGATAAACAATGCCAGCTATTTTCAGCCAAATTAACACAGCCGGCACTTGCATAAATAGCTGACTGATGCCTAATCCAACGGCAATAATCATCACAGTAAAACCAATATCAATGCCTAATAAATGAGGAAGACTGCGGCGAAAACCATAATTAACCCCAGAGCTCATGATCATTAAATTATTAGGGCCAGGGGTAATGCTGGTGGCAAGAGTAAACAGAAAAAGAGCACTGTATTCCATGGTATTCGGCTAATGGATTTAATCACAAGAGTATTGTGCGATGTTGCAAGGCAAATGCCAACAAACTTGTATTAAAACAAGGGGGAGATATTTTGGAACGAGTAAAAAAACTAAGCGGCAAGTTTTACTTGCCACTTAGCTGTTTACGGCTCTAAGGCATGACTTTCATCAAGTGACTAAATCTATCTTGGCTTTTGACTACCCAGCCAGGGGTTGCTTTGCCGGTGCCAGCCAGCGAGAGTTTTGGGTGATTAGCAATGATAGATTCTAATGTGGATTGTTGATCCTGGCTTATATCCACAAAAAAAACATGTTTGCCTTTACTTAGTAGCTCTTGAAATTGCTTAAACTGATGGTTGGGTAGTTGGATACCTATTAATCCACCTTGCCATGTGCAAAAACCCAATACGACAAAGGCAGAGAATAAAAAAGGGACCCAACCCACCGCACTGAGGTGCCACTGCATTAAGAAGGCAACCGCTAAAAGTATACTTGCACCGAATAGGCCAAATAGCGCACCTATTTGCGTTGAACGCACTACATCTTTTTTCAGCACTGGCTCTATGGCATGTAAGTGATGCTTTTCTACTTCGGCATCATTTTCGCTGAGTACATGAAATTGTGGCGTCTTGATACCTTGTTTTTGCAATTCGCTTTCTAAACGCTCTAATTCATCTAAATCGTCGCTGATATAATAGTGTCTTTGCATGATGCTTCCCCAAGATAGTTTGATTGATTGATTGGCATAAGACCGAAACACTTAAGTATAGCAGTGATTTCAAAATGTCTTGGATCACTTGCCACCTCCTTAGTTATGCCATTTACATAATTCTGATATGCTATTTTCAGTAAACAATTTAATAGCAGAAAATTGATGACAGGTCTTGGTTTGGGGTTGGTGTTTTTGGTCGCCACTGTGGTAGCAGTGCCTATTTTTAAAAAATTAAAATTAGGCGCTATATTGGGTTATTTGGTGGCGGGTTTAGTCATCGGGCCACAGGTCTTAGATTGGGTAAATGACCCACAAACGATATTACATGTTGCTGAATTAGGTGTGGTGTTATTGCTGTTTCTGATCGGTTTAGAGCTAGCGCCTGAAAAACTGTGGAAAATGCGCAAACAAATTATTTTCTCCGGTGGTGGGCAATTAATTGTCAGTGCCTTAATTATTGGCGCAATTTTGTATTTCTTATTGGGTTTTAGTTTTGTTATTTCTAGCATTATCGGCTTGTCATTAGGTTTGTCTTCAACCGCATTTGCGGTGCAATTAATGACTGAGCATAAAATTCTTAAGTCGCCGCCAGGCCAACAAGGTTTTTCCATCTTATTGATGCAAGATCTCGCCGTTATCCCCATATTGCTTTTAGTAGAAAGCGTATCCGCGACTAATACGACAGTAGGACCCGAGTGGTGGGTAAGTATTCTGGCGGTAGCCGGTATATTGGTTATTGGACGTTTTCTAATTAATCCATTTTTAAGCTTAATTTCCTCCTATGGTAGCGCCGAAGTAATGACTGCGGCGGCACTATTAATTGTTATTGCTACGGCCTTAGGTATGGAAGAAGCAGGTTTGTCGATGGGAATGGGCGCTTTTATTGCCGGCATACTCTTAGCTAACTCGACTTTCAGGCATCAATTAGAAACCGAAATAGAACCCTTTAAAGGTTTGCTATTAGGATTGTTTTTTATAGCCATTGGCATGAATTTGGATTTAAGCCTACTAGTCTCTGAACCGTTATTTATTCTCTGTGCCAGCGTTCTTTTGGTGTTGATTAAAACGGCAATTATTTTTGTTATTTTAAAAGCCAACAAACAACTCACTACTGATGCCATGCGAGTTGGACTCATGTTGTCTCAAGGTGGTGAGTTTGCCTTTGTTGTGATGGCACAGGCTGCCAGTAACGGCACATTACCTGCTGAGATCTCGGCCCAAGTTACCCTTATTGTCGGTATATCTATGGCGCTTACTGCGCCCTTGGTCATATTACACAGTCTTTGGTTTACCAGTAAAAATTGCCCAGCGGTGTATGACAGTCAAAGTGATGAAAGTGAACCCCAAGTGATTATTGCCGGTTTTGGCCGTTTTGGGCAGGTCAGCGGTCGCATATTAGCTGCAAATAATATCCCCTTTACCGCCTTAGACAAAGATGCCAAGCATATTGAGTTTGTAAAGCAGTTTGGTAATAAAGTGTTTTATGGTGATGCCTGCCGCTTAGACTTATTAGAAACTGCGGGGATAGAGCAAGCTAAAATTATATTGATTGCCGTAGATGGTGAAGATGAAGGCTTAAAGATCGCTGAACTAGTTCATCATAACTTTCCACAGGTACGCATTATCGCTCGGGCTAGAAATCGTTTTGCTGCCAGACGTTATGCTGAAATGGGCGTAATCCTGTATGTGCGGGAGTTATTTGCAGGTGGGCTTGAAGCCGCCGGTATGCTGTTGACAGAATATGGTTTTAGTGACGAGCAAGTCAAAGACATGGTGGATATCTTTGCCAAACATGACAAAGCTTTGCTAGATAAAACGGTTCATGAACAGATGAGCATGGATGACCTAATAAAGACCAGTAAACAGGGTAGGGAGGAATTGGCGACCTTGTTTAAACGTGATCGCCATTTAAGTGAGAAATAATCAGTTAGAAAGTGTAGTTGAAGCCAACAGTCACGCGTTTGTCAATAATTTCTCTAGCCTCAGTGAGTGAACTGCGGTTAACGTAGCGAAATGAAGTTTTAAGGCTAGCATTTTCACTCAATCTTCTATTTAAAGTGGTGGTAAATGATAAGGTATCGTCATTTCCTTTTGTCCCATCAAAAGTGTTATCTTGTTCTGTGTATTTGGTGATTAACCCAAGATCTGTTCTTTTTCCCAATCTATAGTTAATGTCAAGACTGATGCCTTTGTTTTTTTGTAGTCTCTGAGACTCCAGATACTCGATTTCAGATTGGGTAATACCTACACCAATTTTCATCTTTCGAAAGCTGTAACCGAAACTTAACCGACCTACTTTATTCAGAATAACTTCATCAGTAATATCCATTATTAAGTCGTTTAAGCTGCGGAACTCTTCTCCTGCATCTAGTACATACGTTAAATCTTCTACTTGAGAGCATTCACTAAATTCAACTGAACCTATTGGGCATACAAAAATGCCAACTGTTTCAAAAGAATAACTGAGTCTTGAGTAGGAAGTGATGTTTTCGGAATACGAAAAGGATGTTCTAAATGATTTTAAATTATAATTTAATGATGCCGAGTAGGTGTCACCGTAAAAGCGTTTGCCATAGTTAAAGGTAGCACCCGTTCTAGGGCTGAACATCCAGTCAGCATTAACACCAACATACTTAGTGGTTTTGTTATCCTGTTCGAAGTTATTGTAAGTAACTTCAATAAATCGGGTGTCTCTTGGAGACCACTTTAATCCGCCCCCATAACTGGTCGAATTTATGCGCTGTTGGTTGGTATTTACTGTTTCAGAGTTAAACTTATAGTTGTTATCATTACCTATCACTACAAAACTAAAGTCATCAATTATGCCAAATTCAACACTACCATTTAGCAAGGTTGATTCAAAATCCTGTGAATCAGCTCTTGTTGTATTAGTTTTTCTCCCAGATAACTGAAATTTTATACGATTTAAATCTTGGCCGCTAAATAAATTAACGTTTAAACTTTTGTTCTCTGAATCCAATTTATTCTGGTTATCAAAAGTCTTGTCAGATTTAGATCTTCCATACAAGGCCTGCCAATTTAAACCAACTATCTTTGGGTTTGGCAGGGAGAAACTAAGATTAGTCGAATAATTATTTGTTTTTGCCAGATTTTCTTGACTTAATAATTGATCACTAACAAAACTGTCTCCTCCAATAGTGGTTTGGTAACCTTGGTTAGCATTAAAAGAAATGTTTAACATCCGTTCAATTAAGTTAACTCTGGAGGTCAACGCATAGTTAGTATAATTTAAAGAACTTGAACCAAGGTCTCCTCCTTGGTAAATCTGGCTGTGATTTATGCTAAATGCGCCATTTGCTTTGGTGCTTTTGTATATCGACACCAATCGTGGTTGAACCGTCAGTGCATAACTCTCAGTATCTCCACTTGCACGAGATGTTTCGGAAACGTTGGCTGTTGAGTTAATAGATTTGTCAAAAGTGAGTTCACCCGCCCAAGTTGCAAAGGACAAACTACTAATTGAGACCGCAACTAGTTGAGTCATTGAATTGACGAGATACCTCCTTGTATTAAAAAGCACTATTCTGCTCCTGAATAGTAATAACCGTATCCAGTGCCATCACTATTAGAATGTTGGGCTTTATTAACAACAAAACCAATAGCCATATCAGGGTTTAGTTGTCCCACTGCTTTTTTGATATCGTTAAGTTTTGACTTGTTTTCTTCAGTAACCACAATAGCTTGTCCGGCTAAGTTGGCCAATATAGCCGTCTCGTTAATACCCAATAGTGGCGGCGTATCAACTATTACCACTCTATCAGGGTATCGGTTGGCAAACTCTTCAACTGCCTGATACATTTTTTCACTGGCAAGTAACTCGGTTGATAAATGGTGTGCCCTTCCTGCTGGAATAATGCGTAAGTTGGGTATATTAGTTTTGCACATTATATCTGAAATATCTGATTTCTCCCCCAAAAGGAATTCAATCAAACCGTCCTGATTTCTTAATTCTAAAGTACGCATCACATTTGGACGTAGTACATCTGCATCTACTAACAATACTGTTTTATCTTGTTCAAGCGCAATACTTAAGGCCAAATTGATGGCAGTAAAAGTTTTACCTTCACCCGGTCGAGAGCTAGTAATCATGATGATGTTAGGATTGGTCAATGACTTAGAAAGTGCGCCAAACGCATTATCTAGTACCTTGCGTTTTATAGCTCGATACTCTTCATTGATAGGTCTTCTATCAGAACTATTCGAGACAAAACCTTTTGCATTTAACTTATCTACATCTATGGTGATAAATTTGCTTTTTTCGACATCATCTGCAACAACGTCATTTTTTTGCACTGAATCAGACGTTTTTATGCTTTGAGTTAATGCTTCTGCTTTTTCAATTGTATTAGTTAGCTTATTGTCTAACTTCGCGTCTTCGTTATTTTCAGTGCTAGTCTGCTTTTTTAACAGTGCTTTTTCAATTGTATTCACGAGAATATCCTCGTATAGAGGTTAATTTGTAATAGTTCAGTTAAGACTAAAGAACCATAAATAGACACTAAAACGCCGCATGATAAAATGAAAATCAGAAGTCTTTTTCTATTTGTTTTCTTGATTGTCGCAAGATCTAGATGACGGACAAAACCAAAAACCGGAAAAGCTGTTAAGGCTGTTAATTGGCTTCCACTAATCAGTATCGGGCTTAGTTGGCTGATAATAAACGCTATACCCACACCGGCTGACAAACCAACAATCAGAACAAGGGTGTACATAATCACCCTATTAGGGCCAGTAGGTTTAAGTGGTGCTAAAGGTGGGTCAATGACTCTAAATTTGACATCTTCAGAGGAGATGTCTGCTTTTTGTGCCAATTGAGCAGAGTCTTTCCTTGCAAGAAGTTGTTCGTATTTTGCTTTGGTTACCACGTAGTCTCGATTCAGACCAGTCAGCTCTGCCTCCACTTGCGGTACAAGATCAATTTTCTGTTTGAGTTCATCTATTTTAGTTTGGTAATTAACTTGGCGTACTTTTAATGAGGCAATTAGGCTTTGCAATCGGCTCGCTTCTAGGCGCAATTCACTTGCGATAGAGCCAATTTGGTCGGAACCTGTCCCACCTCCAGACGAATAATAAGCTTCTATTTCGCTATCTCTTTGATCCTTCAAAGAGGCCAAAATATTTTTCGCTTCGATAACATCAGGATGTAATTCGGTATACCTCAGCATTAGTTGATCCAAGCTACTTTCTAAAGACTCTATTCTAGAGTCAAATCTTGTAGTTAAGTTTGTATTTTCGTTATGTTTTACAGCGAAGCTATCTGATTTATTGTGTCTCTCATCGATTTGGTCATTTAGAGCTTTCATTTGTTGCTCTGTTTCTCTAATCGTCAGATTGGTTTGCTCGAGATTTTTTTCTATCTCTGCGAAGTTTGAATAGAATGAACCTTGATTCGGAAGTAATTCAGAATATTTCCTTTTGAAATCGGCCAGTCGTTGTTCTGCTGAACTGAGTCGAGTTTCATATTCGTCTAACTGTTCGTCTATAAATTGGCTCGCGGTATCTGAATCCTTGCGGCTGTTACCGTGTGTACCCTCTACGAACAAATCTAAGGTTTCTTGCACAACTGTCTTGGCCATCTGAGCATTACGGTTTGCATAGGAAATGGTATAAAGGTTATCCCTCCCCGCTGATTTTAATTTAATGCTGTTTCCTAATCCGTTGATTAAGTTTTCATAATCAGCAGAGCTTTTTGCCCTTATATCTAAGTCTGACTCCCGAGCTATGATCTCTAAGTTCGGTCTGCTTAAAAGGGTCTTTACCATCATAGCAATTTCAGATTGAGGGTTTTCTCTAATAGCCAAACCTTGCAATAAAGGTTGCAAAACCGAACGAGTGTCGACATACACTCTCGCTTCAGACTCATATATATCTGGCATAGTGGCTACGTAAATAAAGCCTATTGGACAAATCAACCAAGAACAAATCATGACATAACGCTTTTTTATCCAAACCCCTTTCAGATAATCAATGATTAGTTCAATTGTCTTTTGTAAATCCTGCATGTAATTACATTTCCGTGTCTATTTGTATCTAAAACCAAGCTTCAGGGATAATCAGGATATCGCCGGGCAAAATATCGATATTTTGTTGAATGTCACCTTCTCGAATTAAATCATCTATTTTTACTGTGAATGTTTTTTGAACACCGCCAACAATTCTAACTAACTTTGCCTTATTGCCCGCTGCAAAATCAGTCAATCCACCTACGGATATCATGAGATCTAACATAGTCATTTTTTCGACATAGTTAATAGCTTTAGGATTAGTTGCTTCACCTATGACTCGAACTTGTTCACTAAGTGGACCATTAAAACCATTAACACTGACTGTAACTCTCGGGTTGTTAATATATTTGGAAAGTTGTTCTTCTATCTCTCTGGCTAGCATTGTCGGGGTTTTGCCTGACACAGGTACATCTTCGACTAATGAAGTTGTTACTTTGCCATCGGGTCTAACTACAAACGAACCTGAGATATCTGGATTACGCCAAACAAAGATAGAAACACTATCCCCCGGGCCAATTAAATACTGGTAGTCATCTACTGATGTTGTTATTGAAGGGTAGGTTGAGGCGGTAGGTAACACTCCATCATTGCTTGCACAACCTGTGAGAATAAAAATAGGTAAAAATATCAATTTGAACAATGCTATTTGGTTAGTCTTCATGTAAATTACGACTCCGTGTGTATGAACTTGTTGTTCAACAATGTAACAAGTTTTAGACTAGCTCTACAACAATAATATATTGTTAATATTTAAAAATTTGTCAGTATTTTACGTTCAATGCTCATAGATGAACGAACACTGTGTATTTTGCACAGCCCATGAGGAAGATGTAAATGAGTTTTGGTAATCGCAAAGAAGTTCGTCGCTCAAACATTTTAATGATGCTTGAGGCAATTTTTATTAGTTATGTAGGGTATTTATCTTTCGAATTAGTAACGCAATTTTACAGTTCTCCGCCAGTAAGTTGGGTTGACTTATTTACTATCATAGGTTTGTTTACATTTTTGGTTGTAGTTTCTGCGTTGTCTGTTGGATTATATGAAACAAAATTGAGAGAAACATTCAGAGGGATTATCCGACGGATTTTTGTCAGTGTCGCGCTCGCTTATTTTGTTATGGAAGTATTAAGAAATACCTTTATTAGCCATCTAGAGATACACCAATACTTTTTGCCCTTTTTTGCTGGGCTAACCATTTTAGTGATTGTGATATTTCGTTACTTTGTGAATAGACTCGGAATTTTAGGATTAGGGCAAACCAAAATTATTGTTATTGGTGCTGGTGAACGAGCGTCGATCATCGAGAAGCGCATGCGCCGTGAAGTTGACCGGGTCGGGTTTGAGTTATTAGGGTTTATTCCAATTCCGGGTGACAACCGTGAAGAGGGTATTCAAAATGAAAAGCTAATTCATGTGAAAATAGACGAAAATTTTCGAAACTTTATCGCAGATAATGATATCGATGAGGTCGTTATAGCCTGCGACCAACGTCGCGGTACATTACCAGTAGAAATATTATTTGATTGCCGCCTCAGAGGAATTCAAGTAACTGACTTGTTGGATTTCATGGAGCGCGAGACGGGACAAATAGTTGTCAATTTGATGTACCCCAGTTGGGTCATTTATTCAAATGGCTTTAATTCGCAAAATTACCTGCGAGATGCGCTCGATTACGGGGTTAATTGTATTCTTGCTACTCTGGTGCTGCTAATTGCATGGCCCTTTATGTTACTAACCGCCATAATTATATTTTTTGAAGATGTGCGGAATGCAAAGGCCTCCATCTTTTATAAGCAGGAAAGAGTTGGCTTGAATGGCAAACTCTTCAATATTATTAAATTTAGAAGTATGCGGCCAGATGCTGAGAAAGATGGGGCTAAATGGGCCACCACCAACGATTCTCGTGTAACTAAAATAGGTTTGTTTATTAGAAAATATCGAATAGATGAGTTGCCGCAGTTACTCAATATATTCAGAGGTGAAATGTCGTTTATTGGGCCAAGACCCGAGCGTCCTCAATTTGTCGAACAACTGATCAGGGAAATTCCTTATTATAACCAAAGGCATAATGTGAAACCTGGCTTAGCAGGTTGGGCGCAACTTAATTACCCCTATGGTGCAAGTGTTGAAGATTCGATGGAAAAACTTAAATTCGATCTTTATTACGTAAAACATCAGAGCTTGATGTTAGACATTCTCATACTGATCCGTACGGTTGAAGTGGTTTTATTTGGCAAAGGACGATAAGTAATGAAAGATGCCGTACTCAATGCAATGACGGTTGATGTTGAAGATTTTTTTCATGTTTCAGCCTTTGAATCGATTATTTCGCCAGAACAATGGAAAGATTATCAACCTAGAGTTGAAGCTAATACTCAAAGACTGTTAGAACTTTTTGCAAAACATAAAGTTAAGTCTACGTTTTTTGTTTTGGGCTGGGTCGCAGAACGCTACCCCCAACTGATTAAAGACATACATCAGCAAGGTCATGAAATAGCCAGTCACGGTTATGCCCATCGACGGGCAACTGAACAAACACGCGCAGAATTTACCACCGATGTAAGACGATCTAAAGATCACTTAGAAAACTTGCTCGGCATACAGCTTACCGGCTACCGAGCGCCCAGTTTTTCGATTGGCTATAATAATGAATGGGCGTTTGAAGTGCTCGCTGACTTAGGTTTTAGTTACAGTTCCAGTACTTATCCAGTAAAACACGATCTTTATGGTACACCTGATTGGCCCCGCTTTGCCTACAAACGCAAAGAAGGCATTATAGAGATCCCTATTCCAACTCATAGAGTCATGGGTCGGCAAACACCAATCGGTGGTGGTGGATACTTTAGACTTTATCCTTATGGTCTAACCAAACTTTTGGTGAATAGTTACCTCAAAAAAGAAAAGCAGCCTTACTCATTTTATTTTCATCCATGGGAAATAGACAGCGAGCAACCTCGTCTGAACAATGCTCCTTTAAAGTCTAGATTCAGACATTATGTCAATCTTGACAAAACCTATGGAAAACTAGAGCGTCTGTTGACAGACTTCTCGTGGGGTACCATGAAGGACGTATACAATATCGATGCTAAACAAAACTAAGGCCTAGTTAATGTCGAGTGTAAAGCATGAATTATCACAAGGAATGAAACATTGTCGGTCAATAAAGTTGTTGTAGCAGGGCTTTTTCTAACATTATTTTGGTGTTTACCTTTTTGGCAAGGTATCACAACGGCTGTTAGCATCTGGCTAGAGTCAGATGTTTTTAATCATTGTTTATTTGTATTGCCAGGTGCATTTTTTTTGATGTACATGAATCGAAATAAACTATCGATTAATGAAATATTACCTAATCTTTGGGTCTTACCTCTGTGTATTGGTTGTTTGGTTTTATATGCAATAGGCTTAGCCGGCCAACTTCAGTTGTTTATGCATATAGCGACTTTTAGTTTCTTACCTCTAGCAATTTGGGCCTATATCGGTAACAAACTTGCTTACAAACTCATGTTTCCTCTATTTTTTATTCTTTTTTGTATTCCAATTGGTGAAGAACTGGTACCCAACTTACAAGAAATTACTGCTGATTTGTCAGTCGTCATGCTTAACTGGACCAGTATTCCCATTTACCGCAGCGGTCTTTATATTGAAATTCCCAATGGCCGGTTTTTAGTGGCCGAGGCATGCTCTGGTATTAGTTTTCTCATTGCTTCCATCGTGATTGGTAGTCTTTATTCCTACCTTAATATTCGCTCAACAAAACGCAGAATATTGTTTGTAAGTATTTCGATTCTATTTCCTATCATAGCCAATGCCATTCGTGTATTCGGTATCATCGTTATTGCCTATCTCTCTGATATGGAATATGCAGTTGGCGCAGATCACCTGATTTACGGTTGGTTTTTCTTTGCGTTTGTTCTTATTTGTCTTTTGGGTATTGGCGAGCTAGTGCGTGAAAAAGGGGGAGTTGAAGAAAAGTCAGATACATGTAATGCCGAAATTACTCAGTCGCCCAAACCGAATAAAATCAAGGTGCTTTTTGCCATTCAAGGTACTGTTTATTTAATCTTTCTGTGGTGGTTTAATAATATTCAACATCAATTAGAAATTGTTTCTGAACCCACAAAAATTCAATTAAAACTCGAGGGTGCGGAGTTATTAGAGCAGCACAAGATTAAGCAAAGTCCGTGGGAGCCATTGTTCCCTGAATCATTTGATACAACTAAACTGATAATAAAGGCTGATCCACTTGAGCTTGATATTTTTGTTGCTTGGTATCCTGCAGGTCAGGGTGAATTGATCAGTTCATTAAATCGTTTTTACCAGCAAGAACGTTGGACCCAAGAGTCTGTTACATCTATTTCAGTTTCTGAAAAGGCTAAGATAAGCTTGCTGACTCTGGTAAGCGCAAATGAAACACGCTTACTCAGTTACTGGTACGTAGTGGATGGCAAAATATTTGGTGATCAAAAACTGGCTAAGCTTTATGAGATTTATCGCGTTTTGTTGGGTGAATATCGTGGTGGTGGTGTTGTCGCTATTTCGTCATCTATTGAGCGTATGTCTCTTCAACCTTATACCAAAGAATTTGAAGAAAACATCGGAAAGCTTATGCCTTCTTTGAGTCAGAGTTTTGAATTTTAGCCATGCTGACTAAGGTAAAACTTAACAGGTTCAATGGGCTGACTAATGCTTTATTATGTAAAATGCAGCAGCACGATTGGCCGGGGAAATATCGCTTTTACCAGTGGTTTTCAAAACGATTTGGCGATCATATTATTCAACATCAACTTGGTAATAAAGCGTTTGTGGTTCCGGTTGATGAATGGTGTTTTTGGTTAGAACAGGGGCCGCAGAATTATTATTTGGATGAGTTTGTGCCTTTTTTTAATGTCATAAATACAATATCTAAACCTTTTACCTTCTTTGACTTGGGCGCCGACATCGGAACAGTCAGCGCATTAACTAATAAGTATTGCCCAAACTTACATACTATTTGCGCGTTTGAGCCCAATAAAAATTCATTCCAACTATTGCAACATAATGTTTCTGGCTTGGGCAAAAACACCCTGTGTACCAATGGTGCAGTATCTAATTTTACCGGTCACGTTGCCTTTAACTCTTCTTCAGAATCGACCATAGACCATGAGGGTTCTATCAATGTTTCGACGTCTGGCGATACCCCTGTTTACAGCTTAGACTCATGGTTAGCAGAATCAACTCATCACCCCGTTCGGCCCTTTATAGTGCTTAAGATAGACGTTGAAGGACAAGAATTACAAGTGATTCAAGGCGCCACTAACTTAATCAAACAAGCTGAGGATGTGGCGATATTATTAGAGATCCATCCCGAAGTTCTCAAGCAAACCTCTACCACTGCAGAGCAATTATTTAGTGAGCTTGAACAAATCAGAGGTTTTGAATGGAGTGTTCCAAAGCTGCAAAACCAAGTGATAGACCGCAGTCGTGACTTCTTTGAGCAGTTCCCGTTACAACAGTTTGACGTTATTGGTTTGTCAGTAAGTAGCTATTGATAGGTAAATCCAAATTTGAGTTGTTCTTGTTTAGTGAGAATTTTATTTATATCTGCGGTCAAAATATTTTGTTTTAATAAGGCTTGAGCGCCATTTCTTTTAGTGATTTTTTTGTTAGTGATATTGTCTTCAATTTTTACGTTTATTGTTTCAACAAATCGATATTCAATTGCGTTAGAGTAGTCATGAGCTAAATAAATCCGGTTACCAATTACCCTAGTTCCTTGGCTTTCTTCTAAAATTATTCCGGTGTCAGCATTTGGGTGAATATTGTCATTGTGCACAATGAGATTGTTAGCAATTAAACCGCCGAAGTTAGGTCTGTTTGGCATGCCAAAACCAATGCCGCGATCACAGTTGTAAATTACGTTGTCTGTCACAGTAATATTTTGTGTACCGTTCCAAAAATGAATAGCGTGTTCCGCTATTTTACGTCCGGGGCTAGCAATACCCGTAAAGTAGTTGTTCCTAATAATCCAATCTTGCCCACCGTGCACATCAATGCCACCAATATAGTATTGGGGGCCTATTCCCGCGCTGTATTCAAAGTGACAGTTTTCCACTAAGCCACCGTCACTGGCGATACCGGTATTACGGTTGTAACTGACTTTGACAAGTTGCTCATAAGAATCTTTGAGAATGCAATTTCGTAAGATAGGAAAATCAGCGTTGCTCTCACCTGCAATTTGTATCAGGTGGTTTGGGCTCTGTTCCAAGCTGATACCATCTAAAATGAAATAGGGTGCGGCTACCCTAATAATATTGCCTATGGTGGCTGTTTGGCGCATGCCAGTGCCTACCAGTAGGGTTGAAAGTGGGTCTAAGGTCGCAGAGACAAGAGATATGTGTGGTTTCAGTATGTTTAAGGTCTGCGGGATTGGGTAACGACCACTTTGCAAGATTATCTTTATATTACCTGTTTCATTAGCTTGGTTAATGGCGGCATAAAGTTCAGCTGAAGTATTTACTATCACACTTAATTGTGAATTTGATGACAGGTTGTGGCCAAAGCATTCAATCGAAATAAAGATGAACAAGAATAAGCTCAATAGTCTTATGTGCAAGCGTAGTTTTTTTTGCCTCATGTTAATCATTCCGCATTTTAATAACTTTGGCGGGATTACCAGCAACAATGGCAAACGCTGGAACATCGTTAATGACAACAGAGCCTGCTGCGACAATACATTTTTTTCCGATATTTGCCATAATTAGAGCGCCGTTACCGATCCAGCAATCTTCGCCTACTGTAACCTGGGTAAAAATCCCGCCTTGATCTTTTAATGCGATATTAATATCGTCAAAGTTATGTTGATTTTTCCCACTCATGATATGAACCCCACTGCCTAATAAGCAGTTTGCATCAATTTTACATAAGCCAATATTGCACTGGGGGCCAATGTAAACGCCTTGACCGAGCTCAGTGCCCTGTTGGGAGAGCAAAGCACCAAACGATATCACGGTATCTGTGCCGCAGGCCTTGATTGCAAATTGGTAAAAAGCCAAGCGAAAATAATTACCCAATTGACCAGGCAGTAAACTGAAGCATTGAGATGCACCTGCAAACACACTGTCTTGGTTAAACACTCGTGTTAGTAACCAGTAAATAATAAAAAAGGGTAATACTAAAAAAGAGAACAAAAGACGAATTAAGAGTTTAATTGATTTTTTCACTCTTGATTTTCCTGTGTAATAAGTGCCTGCAAGGGTTTAAGAACACTATCCCAAGCATAATAGTCATGAATGAGTGTTAGGGCATTATGGCTAATTTCCATGTATTTAGCTTGATTGGTGATCAAAACGTTGAGGCAATGTATATAGTCATCCAGCGTATTGGCAATCATTATGTCATGGTTGTCTGAACATTTTACACCTTCAGCCCCCATTGAAGTTGCGATGACAGGCAAGCCACTGGCAAACGCCTGTAAAACTTTATTTTGTACCCCGCGTGCCAGTCTGAAAGGCGCTACAAAAATATTTGCACCATCAAAATAGGGTTTTATGTCATCAACAAAGCCAGTAATTTCAACCCCTTGTAGCTCACCGAGTTTTTTTATCTTATCAACTGGATTCATGCCTGCAATGCAGAAGGTCGCTTGCGGCCATTTTGCTATAACACTTGGCCAAACTTGTTTAATAAACCACATCACAGCATCAATATTGGGGGCATAATCCATAACACCAGCAAATAACAATTTAGGATGTTTTATTTCTCTGGGCAAAAGTGGGGGGAAAAACACATCCGTGTCTAAGCCATTCTCAATTGCATTAATTTTAAAGTCAGCACCATGAATATTGTGAAAAAGATCTATTTCCGCTTGAGTAATCAAAATACAGTGATCAAACGATGAGGCTATTTTATTTTCAAAATTGGCAATAAGATTAGCTTCACGTTTATATATTAGCGACAAAGGCCAAGAGCTTTGAGAAACGTATTGTGTCCATTTATCCGAATCTACATCCATAAAATCCATGATTAAACGCGGTTTTTTACTGAGTTTTGTAATGACCTTAGAATTAAAGACATATTCGGCGACACTAGAAGCACTGCAATACACTGCATCAAAATCGTTGTTTTCAAGCAGATTATCTATCTTGCTTTGCAAGGCCTTATGATAAAAATTAGTCACACTCAGGGCTTTACCAGTGAGTAAACCCGTTAGCATACGCAGTACCTTGTGCCTAAGCTTTGCATAAACCACAGTTTGGCAGTATTGGTCTTTTAAAATAGCAAAATCAGCCAACTCACTTTGCTGTTCGTAAGGAGCAGCTAAGTATATTTGACGACCTTGCTCTTTCAGAAACTTCAAATGATGAAATGTTCGTATTTTTTCCCCTTTGTTAGGCGGAAATGGGCATCGTTGAGCAATAATCAATATATTCATAGTAGCTGTTGTGTATTCCTGTGTTTTCTTCGCACAAAGTAATCAATATTTCTGACCACATTATAAAAGCTCAATTACGTAACTTGTCAGTAAAATCGACCGTCTTTATAACTTGATGTTATCTTAATAATCACCAAGGCCCAAATCGCTTTTGAAATCAATTTAATTTTGCATTTAAAGCGCTGAGAACCCTTCCGACGCAAAGCCCCAAGTGTTATGCTGCAAAGTTAAAAATTATATATAAATTAGTTTGTGAGGATCATATTTATCAGTGTGTATGATTCTTTGAAGGGAATTAGCCGACTTGAAAACTTTATTAATTACCGAGAATTTTCCACCTAAGCCCGGTGGTAGCGGACGCTGGTTTTGGGAGTTATATTCACGCTTGCCAAACTCGGAATACGCTATACTTGCGGGGCAAAGCCCTGCAACTGAACTGTTTGATTCTAACTCCAGTCTGTCTATTTCACGGCACAACTTAAGTTCTTCTGAATGGGGCTTTGTCAGTGTTAAAGGCATCGCCTTTTATTTACGCTCAATAAAACTCATACATAAACAAATTAAATTGCAAAAAATTAAGATGTTGCACTGCGGGCGTGTCCTTCCTGAGGGAGTTATGGCGTGGCTGCTTAATTTAATGACCGGCATCCCTTACAGTTGTTATGTTCACGGCGAGGACTTAGAAACTGCAGCAAGTAGCCGTGAACAATATTCTTTGTGCCGTCAGGTTATAAAGCGTGCAAGTAAAATTATTTGCAATAGCCAAAACAGCGCTAGTTTAGTGGCTAAGTTTGGTGAGGCCGCCCGTCGTAAGACGGTTGTGATGCATCCGGGTGTAGATAGTCAAAAATTTATACCGGCGCCAAAAAATATCGAAATACTTAGTCGGCTTGCTTGGGTAGATAAAAAAGTAGTGTTAACTGTAGGAAGACTGCAGGCTAGGAAAGGACAGGATATGATGATCCGTGCACTGCCAGCGATAAAAAAAGTGATTCCTAATATTTTGTATGCCGTTGTAGGTGATGGCGATTGCAGGGAAATGCTGCATAAATTAGCTTTGGATTTAGATGTACAAGATAACGTACATTTCCTCACAGAAATTAGCGACGATGAGATGATTCATTGTTATCAGCAATGTGACTTGTTTATTTTGCCTAACCGCACGATAGGTAATGATATTGAAGGTTTTGGTATGGTGTTAGTTGAAGCTCAATCCTGTGGTAAACCAGTTATTGCTGGAGACTCCGGCGGTACAAGCGAAACCTTAGTTGATGGGCAAACTGGTTTTATAATTGACGCAACTCAACCAGAAAAAATAGTTACAGCGGTGCTTAACCTGTTTTCATCAGAGCAAAATTTAAATGAGATGGGGAGTAAGGGAAGGGAGCATGTTATTCAAAACCTTGACTGGAAACCCCTAGTATTTAGAGCCCAACAGCTTTTTGTATAAATAAGATTGTTAATGCCAATGTTGTTAGAAACGATATGACAAAGTTATATAAAAAATATGAGGCAAATTTAATTTTTTTTGAGCACACTAAACGTAATATTTTAGGCAAAAAGGGGGCATTAAATGCGTTATAAAATAGCATTGTATTCTCTTACCCTTTTAGTTGGGTCTTTTTTGCTTATGGTTAATTTATACGGTTTGAATCGAGATATTCGAGTCAGTGACTTTAGTGACCAGTATTTAAGGTTTCCGAATGACCAACCTGCAAACTTTAAAGATACACTGTTCGAGTTAATCCGACTTAAAGATGAAAGTGATATTCAGTATGCATCTAGAATAACCCATAGTGTAGCGAAGGGGGTCTCACATGTTGAGTGGCTCGATTTTCCTGCCCAACAATTCAATCAGCTTATTCCAGTTTGGGAAAATTACTTTTTATACCTAATGGGGAAATTCTCAAGTATCCCAGAATACGAAAGATATCACTATGCTAACTATTATAAGAGCTTAGAAAGAGGTGTAGGCCTGTGCGGTGACGTCTCAATGATTATTTCACAATTACTAGACAAGCAAAATATTGATAATAAAATTCTGACATTTCCAGGACATGTAGTGGTAACAGCCACTTTTGAAAATGGAAGACAATATATTTTAGATGCTGATTTTGGTGTTGTTGTTCCTTACTCGTTGGCTGAAATAGCCTCTAATAATACCGACATTGCTCAACTTTATCTGGATGCTGGTTATCCTCGTAGTGATTTTAACTTTTTCAAAAACATGTACCAGCAAAACTTTACAGAATGGAACGGCGTGCAACATTTTATAACCAAAAAGTACTACTTTGAAAAAATTGCTTACTGGTTAAAATGGCCTGTTCCACTGTTTATGATTTTAATTGCTGTTGTGATGCTCCATAAAATTAGAGCTAGCAAACACTTTACTAATAAAGGCAACCTTCAGACTGGGGCGGTTAAAAACATTGCTTAATGATATTTCTGGAAAACGAGTTTTATGTCCAGATCAAATAGTTGTAGGTAGTCAAGAGGAATCCGCAGCTGGGTCGTCGTTTTTTATTCAACGTGTCAATAGGTTTAATAGCTAGATTTTTTTAAAAGTGATCCGATGAAATTTTTGTTGATAACAATTATATTAATAGCCTATGGGTCTTTATATCCTCTAGAATTTCTGAGAACTTCTGACTTTTCGATCCAGATCGATAAATTGCTTAATTTTAGATTTTGGAAGAGCGGGATCACCGATGCTATTGCTAATGTCTTGCTCTTTATACCCTTTGGTATGGCCATGCAGCATGTTTTCAAAGGTCGTTCTCTTAAAACGCTTATAGGTTTAGTTGCCTTAACGTTTATCTATGCTTACTTTATACAATTTTGCCAAATATGGACAACCCAGCGTATACCATACGGTGGCGATGCAATATGGAATATTGTTGGTAGTTTTCTAGGCATAATGATATTTGCCGCATCGAGCGACTCTTTCAAAAATATTAAAGTCGGTACAGATTGGAATCGAGACCTGCCTTTAATTGTGGTTGTTAGCTTCATCATTGTTGATTTGCAGCCCCTTATCCCTAGTTTTGATTGGGACACAATTAAAGCTAATTTGAAAACGGTGATGTTTGGCCAAGGTCTGAGTGCGATAGAAACGCTAAGGCACGCAGTATTCTATTTTATTCCTTTAACACTATGGCAAGTAAATCGCAGCCATATTAGCGATCAGCTTAAAGCATTTGGCGTATTATTTGCCGTTATCTTGTCACAGTTTTTTATTGTCAATAGTGGGGTAGATAATAATGTGATTGTTGGCGCTATCATCGCTGTTGTTGCATCCAGTTTGTTGGGTGTTCGGCTTGCGACTAAAACTCTATTATCTTGTATCATTGCTTTAATCATCCTAAACGGATTGAGTACGTTTGAATATAGAGAAGCGGTGGCCTTTAACTGGCTGCCTTTTAAACCCGCTTTAAGTGGCAATACCCTCGTTAATATATTCGCCCTATTAGAAAAATCGTTATTTTATTGTTTCTTCTTTTACCTTTGTGGCCGCGAAAAAATAAAATTTTCTAAAGCCCTTTTAATATTGTCCCTCATTGTTTTCATTTTAGAAATTTTGCAGACTAATCTAAATGGGGCAACACCAGATATTACCGAAAATATCCTTGTTTTATTAACCGCTTATGTCATATGGAAATGGTTGTATATGAATCCAGTTGAATCGGATTGTACAACTGGTAATCATAGTTTTTCTGATACCGTATCTTTATTATTAAAGACGCCAAGAGTCAGACTTTTTTTATTCTACCTAGTTGCCGCAGTTTCAGCCCAAGCGTTATTCATGAGTTTACCTAACTTACCGTATAATATTGTTGAACTGTACAATAATGGTGGAACCATAGTTGAATTTACGTTTCTATTTTTAGCTGTTTTTGTCAACATGGCTGGTATTGTATGGGTAGCGCAACAACACAGTAATAAAAGCCTTTCGAATGGCAAACTGCCCCTGTACTGTGCTTATTTGAGTATGGCAACTTTGTTGCTGCTAAAAATGGCCGTAACTAGGGAAAGTATTGCCGATATTAATGGCTCTTCAAATATTACTTATCAATTAACTGGCCCTCGTATATTGGGTGAATTTGGTTATCAAATGGTTATGTTTTTTGGTGAGCAGAGTGTGAAAAATGCGAGTCAAATCATCGAGCCTTACATTCGATTTGCTGCTTTAACAGGCCCTATACTCTATTTTTTAACACTTTTTCTATCTTATTCATATTCTTCAAGTTTTTATCGAAAAACTAAATTTAGTCATAACATTATAAATTTTGCTAAGAGTGTTGGTTTTATTTTACCTTGGTTGTTCTTAAGTAAGTTAATTAGCTTCGATTTTTCATCGACGGACAACCTAAATGAATTGATCGCCAGAGACGGGAATTGGGGGATAGGAGGGGGAGGCTACTTGTATGGCTTGCTTCTAACTATTACCTTAACTGTAACTTTCAGTGTACATGCAATAAACAAAAAGCGACTCGCATGGATGTTGCTTTCTTTAATTATTTTAGTCTTAAGCGTGCCTACTAGTTGGTATTTATTAAAAAATGGTTTAGTGGATTCTTTTCAAAAATATGGTTACACGTTTTCTGGTGTAGATTTTTTATTGGGGGGAAGTCGTTCAGCGTTATTACCAGAATCTGAATTAATGTTTAGATGGGGGGGAGTGTATTTAGTCCTTGTTGTTGGTCTTAGCTCAACTATTTTATTGGTGCAGCGCTTACTGAAACGTCAGCATAAGCCTATCGCAAAACAAATAATCGTCGGTCATGACATTAAACAACCTTTATCAGTTAAAAAAATAAGACTTTCTTTGAATAAAACGGTGTTTAACCTAGCGGTGTTAGTTGGAATAATTGCTTTAATAAGTTTGTACCTATCCTTTAACTCATCAACAAGTGCTGTAAACCGCCTAAGTTGGGCGGCAAATAATGCAAATATTATATTTGATCACCATGCACATACTAATTACTCAGACGGTAAGTTGACGATAGAAGAATTGGTTAACTTAGGCTTTGATAATGGCTGTGATGCTATGGCTATTACTGACCACACAGATTCTAAGCGTTCACTTTCGAAAGAGCAGCTTGATGAAATCAAATTAGCGCGTTTATTTAAACCTAGCATGCTGATTTTAAGCGGTGCTGAGCTGAATCCTCCATCATATAAAGGACGAGAACACGTCAATGTGTTGTTTACTCCTGATAATGAAGCAGAGGCGTTCTCAACACTCAGAAATAAAATTGATGACAAAATACAACCGCTTGATGATACACAGCTGTTTGATTTACTCAATACCTTCAATTCTGAAAAAGAAAGTGTGGTTGCCATATATAATCATCCGTCCAGAAAAGATAATGAAGAGAAAGAAAACAAGGAAGATTTTTTAAAGTGGAGCCAAAATAGCGATATCTTGATTGGTCTGAGCGGTGCACCAGGACATCAAAAATCAGAGCCAACTGGGAGCTATAAAGATATATTTAAAACGGTTGATAGATGGGATCCTGCAATCGCCAATATTGGCTCAACATTAGATCAGTTATTAGACGAAGGTAAAGACGTATGGGGAGCAATAGCATCTTCTGATTACCACAATCAACAAATGGATTACCCACCTTGTGGATTTTCCAGAATACATGTATCAGCCCCTGAAAAAACCTATGAAGGCTTAATTACAGCCTTAAAACACGGTACTTTTTGGGCAAGTCACGGAAAATTTTTATCACAATTTAAAGTAGTTGCTGAAATATCCGAAAAACAACTAAGACTTTCACCCGGAGAGTCAGCCAGTCTAGACGTGAACAGTATAACGTTGATTCAAGTCGAGTTGCACAGAGAGCCAGATTTTATTGGATTACCTTTGGATGTTGAATTGATCACTAATTGTGTAAACGGGAAACCTGAATTACTGGGCACAATCAAAGTACCTGCATTTTCCAATACGGCCGAGGCACTTATCCCGATTAACCAAGCAGGTAACGACGCTCAAAGTTGTTACTTGCGTAGTAGAGTAAAAGTCGAAACCGAGGATGGATCAAGGTATATGGCCTACAGCAATCATATTCGGTTTCTACTCGACTGATTCTGTTGGCATAGCTAACCGAGCGACAATATCACTTTGATGGTGATGTTTTTGTTAGCACTTTTTGTTGTAATAATTTGTAGTTTTTACTCAAAAATTTCTTTTCAACAAAAATATAAAAGGGATAGCAGAGTAGCAAAGTACATAAGATTGTTAATAATCCATACAAGATATTGGAAGAGTCGAAAAGTTGACGTATAAACATATTTGGTAGCGCGTATATCTTGCCATGCAGTAAATAAACTGAATACGACATTGTCCCCAAAATAAGCCAAGGCTCTAATATCCAAAAGAAATATTTATTTGCACTATTTTTAATTCTATTCATCACTTTCTCAATATCAGAAATAACCCATAAAAAAATTCCAAAACTGACTGCGAAAAGAATTCGGTGATGACTGTATGCAACTGAACTTAAAAGTAAGCCTGTTGCTGCCAAAACGGCAGTTAACAGTGCCGTGTTATTCGTTAAGAATGAATTAGACCAAACTTTATTTCGATGGAGATAAGCCAGAATAATACCAACAGAAAAAGACGGCCAGTAATGAATGAAAAGACCATAATTGAGCTCATCAGAAATAAACATAGCCAGAAACGATGCTACTGATACAAGGATGATAATATGTCTGTAGTATTGTTTAAAACATAACGCGACAAATACTACCAAGTAAAACTGAAACTCAATAGCCAATGTCCAATACACAGAATTAATAGTGTTAAATTCTGTCTGTAAATCATGTGATGTTGCCCAAAAAACTTTGCTAAGTAAAACAAAGTTAGTCCATTCAATAGCGTTAAATTTGACAAGTAAGTTTTCAGGAAACAGGTAGGTGCCTGTTTTAATAAAACTGATTGACTCGATAATATATGGCGTGATTAAAACTACTGCCACAGAAGCCCAAAAGGCAGGATATATTCTTAAAAATCTTGCCTTTAAAAATACAAATGATGACTTTGTATTTTTAAGGCTGGATTCAGCAGAGTAAGTAATAACATAGCCTGAAATGACAAAAAACATTGGAACGCCTAAGCTTCCAAAGGATGATAAATTATAAATAAACGGCGACGAAGTTTCAAATAAGGGTTTGACGTGATAAAAAAACACCCACAGCGCAGCTAATCCTCTTGCTAACTCTAATAACAATATCAATCCATGGCTCCTTGAGTGTTAAGTCCTAGTTTTACCTAGTCCGCTTTGAAAATTATTTGAATATTCTAGTTACAAAATGCGTATTTCGGTTTGTCCGGCCAGCTGTTTCGGTATCGTCCGACCATCTGATCTTTTCTTCGTAACCCCTTACTTTTTAACTTACTTCCGCGGCTTCAGCCAGACTTTTTTTCCGTTGCGATTCGC
>Ga0163215_100427_pt1 | contig 72800 bp, 69 predicted proteins | sample SynspAceP_FD_185934 | JGI IMG/M metagenome (GOLD analysis project Ga0163215, IMG submission 185934) | Saline lake microbial communities from Ace Lake in Antarctica - Synechococcus sp. Ace-P (Hybrid Assembly) | ecosystem: Environmental > Aquatic > Non-marine Saline and Alkaline > Saline | place... | reverse complement strand
CAATCTAGACCCAAAATTTGACTATCTTTTTTAATGTAGAGGGGTCAGCATCCGACAGAACGGCAGATGCATTCTCTGACCATTTTTAACCCCAGGTAGAGGGGTCAGCTTGCTCTAGCGTATCCACTCCATTGTCCAACACAAGTTTTCCGCTCTTTAAAGACCTGTAAGCTTCAAAATAATCAACCCCAGATTCTATAGTTCTTTTTTTTGATAAGATCTATCCTCACTTTCTTCTAATTTCATTTTTCTTGATACATAATATAGAAAAGAGAGAAAACAGGCAAATAGAATAATGCCATCTAGTCTTGATATTATTAAAGTTGAGGTAGAAAAGAAATCGTTTGCCAACACTAGAAACAATAGCGTTATTAGTAATGAAAGAGGAATTTCCCTCCAAGCGGTTGAGGATTGTATTGTAATTGGGTAGACCAAACTTGCTATTCCTAAAATAATAAACAGGTTAAAGTTTTTGCTCCCAATAATATTCCCTAAAACAATATCAGAATGCCCATTATATGAGGCTACAGAATTCACTATTAATTACGGTGCGGATGTTCCGAAAGCTACAATTGTCAAGCCTATTGCCAAATCTGAAATTTTGTTTTGTCCCGCGAGGGAGGAAGCTCCGTCGACCAGCCAATTTGCTCGGAAAACCAAGGCAAAAAAGCCTATTAAAAGCGATAATGAAGAAATTATTATCATAAATAATCTTTATCAGTTTTTTATAATTCGATAAACCAATTCAAATTCACCCAAAAGCTATGACGTGTATTATTGTTCAAAAAAGAGTTTACCCTATAGTCCAATCCCATCTCAATTTTGTTATTATTTTTTAGGTTATATCCCAATAGTGGAACAAAGCGTATTTCAAGGTCATAGTCCGAATCTTGCCAGCTATTGAGGTATTCGTTATTGAACTTAAAATAAAATTCCTTTGGGTCAACAGATTCGCCATTTAGAGGGACTTCTGAAGCTATTCGGTATCTTAATCTAAATTCGGGTTTTTCATCCAGTGAAAACGTTTGGTCGCTTGCGAAGCGATGTGCTAACCTAAAGACAGCAAGTCTTTGCACCACGTTATATTGCTGAATAAATCTATGAAATAACTTTTCTTCTCGAACCCTGATAAGATAACCGCCCGCTACACGGGAATTCAGGCCAACCTTTTTGGCGGTAACCATTGAAAAGTCAGTTAGAACATATGTATATTTACTTTCAGCAATGCCATTGAAATCTCCTGTTCGCAGTAGTTGGCGAGACTCTATCTTTGAATTGAGCGACCAATCATTTTCAAGTTTATAATTTAGATTTATTGATGGCAACAATCCGATCTGATACCTACTTTGGGCCGATGCACTATTTATAATTAGCATGAACACAATAAATAATGCAAGATGGGAATTTTTAATATTCAAGATGATAGCTGGGTTTCAACAGTATTTGGGATGCTAAAATGAATTGGCCTTTATTGGTAAAGAGGTATTCAAATAAACCTGTACTTTTTTCAGAACGGCACTTTGCTATTATTTCATATTTAACTGTCAAGTCTTCAGTAGGTTCTCCAGATAATAATTTTATAAACAGCAGCATTTGATTTCCGGTATATTGTATTTGGGTTTTGACAATTTTATGTTTTTTGAAATCTTTTTGAAGATGCTTCTTTATAGAATCTTTAATTGGTGTTTGCAAAACATCCCAATTTATTTCAATTTCCACATCTTCAATATTTCCCAGTATATCAAATTCAACGCTGTGTTTTTTTCCGCTTCTTTTAAATTTAGCTTCGATACTTTTTCTTTCTATCCCTTCTTCCAAATACCATTTTACTTTATTCTTCAAACTTAAAGAATCGATAAAATTTAAAGCATTGGATGGAACGTCATTTTGTTTTAAACGACTTTCCATTTCAAACTTTTCCTGGGCGAATAAATTATTGGAATAACTTTCAAAAATCAAAATAATGAGAGTGGCTATAAAATATTTAGTCATTTGTTTTCTTTTTTATCATTTTTTGAATAAAAACATTGCTCGGTATGGTTATTTGCTCTCCTTCCTTTGTTTTGAGAATAATGAAAAAAACACCAATATCGCTCACCCTTCCTTCAGTTTCGTAGTCCTTATCAATTATGGTAATAGTATCATCCAACTTAACGGGGTGATTGAAGAAAATAATGATACTGGAAGTAATATTGGATAGGATTGACCATTGAGCGAACATTGCTATTCCAAGGACAGTAACTACCGATCCGATAAAAACGGCCAATTCTGACTGGTCGACTCCCCAAATTATTAAGATAATTATAAAGCAAACTGAGAGGTTGATTAAATTAATTGCTTTTTTGATTATTTTGCCTCTTGCCTTTTTTAACAAACTGTTATTTACCGTCTTATCAACTAATTTGGTATTCACAATTAGCAAAAAAATAAATCCAATAATCACTGCTGCCGTTTCAATTATTTTTAACTGCGTACTATCCATAATTTTGGTTTTATCACACGTATTGTCTGCATTTTTTTACTACAAGCGGCACTAAAAAAAAAGTGTTATTTTCTGATAAACCCAAAAGTAGGATTTTGTAAATCCATTCCCAATGCAAGACTTGTTCTAATCGAACAAGCCCAAGGGTAAGGGAAACGTTCACAGAAAGCTAATCAGCAGCTGGGCCGAGAGAGGAGATACCAAGCTCGATCAAGTACCTTAAAAAAATTTAACCGCTGTAGGTATATACATAGTCCGTATCCTAAAGAAACGAACTTGACATATTACCGGTATTGTTCAGGGCATCGAAACCTCTTTTAATTCCTTTCCAAAATAGCAATAACCATTTCTATCTATTGTCTTTACCGTTCAAGTCCGATTTGAAACCTACCCCAAAAAAGGTAGGTTTTATGATATTCTTGCTATTTGATAAAATTGACTACCCCGGTATCCATATCATATACAGCTCCTTTAATGTCAATTTCCCCATTTTCGGCCATTGTTTTAAGTAACGGGCTTTCCTTGATAATCTTTTGCATCGCGATTCGGACGTTGTTTTCACTTACTTCATGAACCAACAATCTGTTCAGCGAACTTCTTGGACCTGTGGCGATAGTAGATATCTTGATCGCCGGTTGAATGTTTTGGAGCATTTTTGTGATATGGCCCAACTTTGCACCGTCAATTGCCGCATGTACGGCCCCGCAGTTTTCATGACCTAATATTAGGACCAATTTTGCCCCTGCCACCTTGGTCGCGAATTCCATACTTCCAAGAATATCGTCGTTAATAAAATTTCCTGCTACCCTTGCCACAAAGATGTCGCCTATGCCCCTATCGAATACATCTTCTACAGGGACCCTGCTATCAACACAGGACAATACTATGGCCTTGGGAAATTGTACATCGGCGCTCTCGCGAATCTGAATGGAGTGATCCCTTGCCGTAAGATCACTTCTGACAAATCTTTCGTTTCCCGCCCTCAAGATTTCCAATACCTCACTAGGTGAAAGTGCGTCCTGTTCCTCCTTTGTCAAAACTGTTTCTACCCGAATTTGGCTTCTGTCGATTTCTACCTTTCCTGTCTCAGGTTGCTGGGCAATTAGGGCGACCGAAAAAGCCATAAAACCTACTAGTGTACTAATCTTTTTTATCATAATTCTTGTTTTGAATATTGGTGTAAACATAGTCAATAAACAAAAATATAAAAGTATTACTATTCATAATTAATAGTTAAACTTATGATTACGATAGCTTTACTATTATTTTTTCGACTTAGATGTATCAAAACAATTTAGCTTATTTAATGAGGATTATAATATTTCCGGGATTCGAAGTCCCTTGCAAGGAAAAGAGGGATAGCTCCTTGAATCGCATGCAAAAAAAATTAGTGGATAATAACCACATAAAAAAATACCGGCGAACAGGTATCATCACTTATTAGAAACTCTAATTAGATTGGTTAGAACGAGCGTAAACGAAAAAAAACTTCTAGGATTATATCAAACCCGAAGGACAAATTTGCTTTATGAAATAAAATTATCAAATCTATTTTGCTTCACTATAAAATCAAAACGACACATCTATTCCTATGAATTTGGTTATATCTTTAAAAAGTGAATGCCCAAAAATTTGACGGAATACCATAAAGCCATTTAAGAATCGATGCCGCGATTTGTTATCATTTCAGCTCCTTCCATATAAAGTCAAGCTTTGATGATGTTCCCTTAATGATCTAGTCAATTTTCTCTATCTTCAGATCTTCCAGTTTTATAACTGAATCCAACTTTATAACCTTATCCACTTTTGTCTTTATTACCGAATCTAGAAGTGTGGTCTTATTGGTCAGGTTATTCAAGTACAGTTAACGTTTTCACAGGAAGTATATTTCAAGAGAGTGATTCCAACAAAAATCAAAGTGCAATTAAATTTTTGTTTTTTATTTGAGCCACTGGCCAAGATAAAATATCCAATCAACCCGGAAACCAAGGACCCTGCGGTGAGGATTCCAATTTTAGCAGAGTCCAAATATTCTGGTCTAGATGCTCCCACTATAAAAAATGGCGATACTAAGCACCGCTCCCATATAATCGATAATTGTAAAGGCAGTAAGGAAAATTTTGATGGCCTTAGGTAGCTTTTCTCCAAGCAATTTTAGTATCGTTAAGGCAAAGGCAATATTGGTAGCCATTTGTACGCACCAGTCACGTGCAGTGTCGGTGTTTAGGTTAATATGAATAAAGAATAGCACGGGAAATATCATACCGCCCAAGGCACAAACCAAGGAAAAACCATTTTTTTGTTCGTGTTTAGTTTGCCTACCAAAAACTCACGCTTTATTTCTAGGCTGATTACAAAAAAGAAGATGGCAATTAACAGATCATTAATCCAATGTAATAAAGGTTTGTAAAGCTCAAAACCTGTAAAACCGAACCTCCTTTACTATTCCAAAGCGAAAAATAACAATCTGTAAATGACAAGTTTGCCCAGATAAGTGCAATAATGGCATTACGCATCAGCAAAATACCAGTAAAAATTTCAATTCTGGTGAATTTCTGAAAAGGCGTCAAAATTTTATTGGCTTGCATAGGGTCGGTTTAAAAATTAAAAAATGTATTAAGATTCAACTGGTCCCGATTTTTACCTCCGGCAAGAAACTGGTTCAAATAACCAATTTCGAATTTTAAGGATTTGTTCAGTTTATATCCTCTTTAAACGCGGCATTATGGAAGTGCGTACGTCGGCAACTTTTAGTATAATCCTTTCTGCCTTTCATACCTTTAATTTACGGATTTCCAAACATTGGTAAAAACAAAAATTGATGGTTTTTGGAGTTCTGCAACAGCCACGTTCGTTTTAAGTGACTGTTCTGTATTTCAAGGATGTGGATTTTCTTTTATTTTTAACCTTTATTGTTAAGGGCTGAAATTATAATTCCATTTGGAGATTATTTCTTTAACTGATTTCCACTGTACATTCCACCGTCATAGAAAGAGGAATTTTCATCGGTCATGAACACGACTACGTCCGTTGTTTCCATGGTATTGAAGGTAACGGATTCCCGTTGTATCAAAAGACTATCTCCTTTTGATAGCTTGATTTGGGCGTTCACTTTTAGTTTTCCCTGAAAAACATACAATAGACAAGTCGCGCCGTCTGTCGGCAATACAGGAAGCGTAAAATCGTTTTCATTGGTTACCCGCATATCGTAAATCCATGTATCGCTACTAAACTGTAGCGGGGTCGTCTTGGTCGGAGAAGCCAATAAACGCCATTGATTAATGCTGTTTATAGGGTCAAGCTCGTGAAAAATAATCTCGGGCCTCAAGTCTTTTTCTTTCGGACGAATGAATATTTGGAGGCCTTCCAAAACATCGCTATTGTCTAAAATCTTTTCTTCATGAAAGAACGATTTTCCAGCTTTCATGAGCATTAGGCGAGACGGCTCGATAAATTCTGAAAACCCTTCAGAATCCGTATGTTTCACTTTTCCGGTTCTAAAGTAGGACAGGATTTCATCGTTCACATGAGGGTGCATTGCGATAAACGAACCGGGGGGCAATTTCGCCTGGTCTATTCTGCCAATGGAGGCAAAACCGGTATCATGGGTGCCCAATGCTTTGCCCGGATACAGGATACTGATATGGCCATTGCCAGTTTTTTTGGAATTATCAATTTTGGTCAGCATTGTTTTTACTTTTTGATTTCAAGAACGATTTTGCCGTTCACACCTCCTGTCGATACCAGATCCTGCGCTTTGGCTGCATCTTTCAAAAGCATCGTTTTGACGATCTGGGTTTTGATTTTTCCTTCATCGACCATTTTTTTGCCGAAATCCAATTTTTCGAAGGAGGGTTTCGAGAATACGAATTGGCCCGTAATTCCAAATTTTCCTGCCATTTCTTGAGAAGGAGGCATTACCGTACTCAACAATTTGCCGCCTTTTTTCAGGAGGCTAAAGGATTTTTGCTGTGTTTCTCCGCCTACCAAGTCCACCACAATATCCAGATCCTGTGCTGTTTTGGTAAAATCCTGTTTTTTGTAATCGATGGTTTCATCCACTTCATACGATTTAAGGAGCTCAATGCCTTTTCCGGAAGCAGTACCTATGACATGGGCACCCAAAGCTTTGGCCATCTGTACCAAAACACTACCGACACCACCTGCGGCACCATGTACCAATAGTTGCTGCCCGGCCTTTACTTGGCCTACCTCCACCAATATAGTGTAGGAAGTTACCAAGGGTATGGCCAAAGCTGCCGCTTCATGGGCAGAAACAGTATCGGGTTTAAGCGAGACCTGTGCTTCATTGAGGTTAATGAATTCAGCATAAGTACCGCCAAAGGTGGTCGCAAATACTTCGTCGCCCTTTTTTAAACGGGTTACTTTGCTTCCTACCATCTCAATAGTTCCTGCAACGTCAAGACCTGGAGTGTACGGCAATTCAACGGGCATTCCTTTTTGTAACGACCCTGAACGGATTTTCATATCCATAGGATTTACGGTCGTTGCGATTGTTCTTATCAGGACTTCATTATCTTGGATCACCGGTTTTTCGATATCGTTCAGAACGATAACATCCGAATGTCCAAACGTCTTATATTGTATCGCTTTCATGGGTCTAGAATCTACTTTAGTCAAATTTTCCTATCGTCGAAATAACTTCTTCAAAGACAATGTTGATGGCTTTTCCACCATCTTCGGTTGCCCAACTTGAAATTAGTTCCGCTACTATCTGATTGATTGTTGTGGTACGGACACCGGCCTTTTCCCAAGTCTGTTGCGCAATATCATCGGCAATCTGTGTGGGCGAGCCACCTGCATCTATGACCACCTGTACGTCAAAACCTTCCTCGACCATACTGATCGATGGGTAGGTTATGCAAACATCATGGGTCAAGCCCGCCATGATTACATTTTTACGGCCATCGGCCGCTTTTAATACCGCTGCTTTATAGTTTTCATCGTTCCAGCAATTCGTGATGCCAGCTCTCTTTACACGGTTTTCATATTCCTTCGGTAATAAATCTTGTAGGTCTTGGATCAATAGTCCTTGTGCGTTTTCTTCCTGGCTGCTGGTCAGTACAATGGGCATTCCCAAATCTTTTCCCAGGCGCGCCAACGCCCTTGTCCTGCTTTTTATCAATTCTTGCGAACGGTTCGCACACCATTGGATGGTGCCGACCTGGTGGTCTATCAATAATAGGATCGTGTTATCTTTTATAAAATGTTTCATAGAGAGTTTATTTAAAAATTGTTCAATATAAAAATAGGTTGTAGTATCCGATGAATACCAAAACCTATGTGTTTAATTAAGTATCTTTTAGGATACTTTTTTATTCGACTTCGATTTTCTGTGATGTCTTTTGAGCATCGGGAGATTTTCGAAGCGTTACCAAAAGCACGCCGTTTTCGTTCTTGGCGGATACTTTTTCCTTATCGATCTGTCCGTTCAGGTCCAGGCTCCTTTCAAAATTCTTGATGGGGAATTCTTGGCGGCTGAAGTTTTTCTCCGCTACTTCCTTTTTACTTCCACTAATGAGAAGTACGTCGTCGGCAACGGTTACCGTGATGTCCTCTTTTGAGAAACCTGTTGCAAAAACTTCAACGGTATAAGCGGTCTCGGTCTCGGTAATGTTGATCGGTACGTTGTATTTGGGCCTTCGCATGCCCATTGCCCGATAGTATGGATATTTAGAAGCTTTGCCTCTTGAATAGCCTCTTTGTACTGTATTACATTGATTGTTCATGGTATCTATTTTATTTATGTGTTATTGAATCTGTTTTAATTTCTGGTGTTCGGGAGTGTTTTGAAATGTTATCCTTGTTGGTAGACTTCCCATAACTACCTTCCTTTTTTTGGGTGCTTTCGCAATGTTCCGTTCTGCCGTCGGCATTGAAACGATGGTCAAAATGTTTGTGGCCCACCGTTGCCATCAATGTTCCGAAGGTCAATACTATGGTAGCTATCACGACGATTATTCTTGATTTTCTTTTCATCTTCGATTATTGTTTATTGGATTTTTTAGTGGAATGCCCACAGTCTTTGTTTCCCATATCCGATTTGAAGGCCGAATATTCTTCATCGTTCATTGCGCGAACATTTTCCGCAAAAGCTAGACGATGTCTGCCGAATGGGCGGTTTCCCCTTCTGCTTCCTTTTACCAAGCGGATCAGTAAAAGAATTATCGAAAGTCCGATAATAAATCTGGGCATAATGAATAGCGCTACGCCGAATAAAAGGCCGATGGCTATCGATTTTAAAATTGATTTTGTCATTGTTTTCATTTTTATGGATTACTACTTCTTTTGTTTAGGAAGACGAATGAGTACGGGTTTTACTTTAAATCGATCTTTATATCATCGCGTACCGTTCGAATCCCATGTTAATAAGTAAGACGAACCACTGTGGATTTTACTTTAAAACTATCGAGGTTATTTTTATTTCAGGGTTTTCTATTTAAGGATGCCTCATAAAAAACCACCAAGATCGCTTGGTGGTTTCCGACTTATTTGCGGCAACGTTCCTTCCATTTCTGTTTGAAGGCCTCCCGCTCTTCGGGTTCCATGTTCATGAACTTTTCCCGAAACCTCGGATTGCCGAAACGTTCCCTTGCCCTGTTCGGCCTTCCAAAGCGGAAACCGCCGAATAGGATTCTGCATAGCAATAAAAGCCCTAGAGCCTGCCAATAGGTAATTACGGAAACATGTATCAAATCGGGCAACACGGCGTTCCAAAGCAGCATTACGATACCGGCCAGTACAAAGGCGGCCGCGATCACGAGTAAAAGTAAGAACCCTTTTTTCCTTTTTCTTTTCCAATTGTTGTTGTTATTTTTCATTTCTTAAAAATTTAATTCTTCGTATAAATAATTCAGCCTGTTTCTGAGATGTTTGACGGCATAACCCTTTCGGCTGATAATGGTCTTGATATTTTCGTTGGAGGCATCCGCAATTTCCTGCAAGGTCAGGTCTTCCAGTTCGTTCAGAACAAAAACCTCTTTCTGTTTTTCCGGGAGTTCGTCCAAGGCATCCATTAACTTTTCCCAAAAATAATCCTTGAAAATGGCGAGTTCTAGATTATTGGTATCATCCAACAAGAGGATTTCCTTAAAGCTAGCTTCCCCCTCTTCGTCCTCATAGGTATGGTCATCGATGAGATCGGTCGTTTTTTTGCGGTACTTGTCCGTAACCTTGTTGCGGGCGACCCTGTAGAGCCAGGCGCCTGCGTTTTCAATGTCCTCTATATTCGTAAGATTGCTAAACTGGAACCAAACGTCTTGCAGTATATCCTCGGCATCTTCATTGGTATTGACTCTTCCGCGTATAAAGGAATACAATTTCGCCCCGAATTGTTTTACGGTACGTGTTATGGAAAAGTTGTTTTCGTGTGCCATTGTATTGATCTGTACTTCCCCCATACTATAAAAGACGAATACCGATGCGTTTTACTTTATTTTTTATAAAATTAGTTTATGGTATCCAAATAATACTAACTTTGCAGTTGTATTAAAGTATCCTTTGGAATACCAAAAATGAAGAACAAGGAAAAAAAAATCAGGTACAGGGATGTTCAGGATGTATTGGAACTCATAGGCGGAAGATGGCGCGGGGCGATTCTGGCCACCCTTTGCGATAGCCCGAAACGGTTCTCGGAAATTAAAACGGATTTGGTATCGGTCACTTCGCGCGTTCTTACAAAGGAGCTGCGCTATCTTGAGAACAATCTAATGGTAAAAAAAGAAATGAATACCGTGGCAGGGAACTCCGTTGTCTATTCGCTTACCGAGCACGGGAAGAGTATAGAAATCCTGATTATACAGATTCACGAATGGGCGATGGCGCACAGGTCGCTGATTCTGGGAAAACTTTCCGGATAGGTAAGTTCGGTTTATCGTATTCTGGCGTGCGAATATAGTATGAAATGAAAGACCAAAAGGCAATATTGCTCAAATGCATCAAGAACGACGAACCAGCTTTTGTGATCGCCGGCCACGATTTCTTTGCGGTACCTACATTGGAGGCGTACTACAACATAGCAAAAGACAAAGGGGCTGATAAGAAATTCTTAAAGGACATGGCTCTAGTCGTTCAAGAAATGAAGGATTTTCAACAACAAGAGCCAGAAAAAATTCGCATACCTAAGCTAAAAGCTTTCGAAATCGAAAAAAGAAAGGAAATCTAAATAAACGATGGCATATCCAAAACCTAAATTATTCAAACCTTCAGCGGAAGAAAGGAAAAGAGTAACTTAGAAAGTTGCGAGGCATTTATCCGATAAAAGAATTCTTGTTACCCAAGACTAACAAAAGATACATGGTAAAATAAAGTCTAAATAGAGGATGGACAATAAAAATATAAAGTCTGGATGGTATCATTCTATTATTGCTACATATGATAATAGAGTAATTTGCGTCACAACTAGAGATTTTAATCATGATGCAGCAGGTCTATTGCACAAATTTTAGGTGTGACTTTAAGTATTGGAAAAAATAGATCTCACACACAGACAAAGTCTTTTAGCAAAAGGGAATTGACCAATGTTCTTTTCCTTTTTAAAGATTACCAACACTATAAAGAAATTGAATTTTTAAAAACTTGTATTGATTATTTTTCGAAGCACCCGATTGTTGAAAGGCTTGAATTTACATTTCACATTAATTAAAGTCTAAATAAACAATATGTTAGAAGATGGTTTTAAGTCAGATAAATATAGTGCTATACTTGGCAACTTATTGGACAATGGATTTCTGAATAAAAAGGATGTAGAAAATCTATTAAAAGAATTTAATACGTTACAAAAAATTAGTTTTGACGGTATTACCGATGAAAAAGCTAGAATTGTATCAGAAGCGTTGATTGATAATTATAATCGGCAAAAGTTCAAATAAAAAATGAAAAAAGAAGAAATAGAAAAAATCAATTCTATGCTTAAGGAAACATTTCAACCGTTGTTTGAAAAAGGATTTATTAGCAAAGAAGAATATGATGAAATAATTACTTCTGAGATATCTAGTCCGGATACTTACTTGGTTAACTTATTCGGTCAATCTAGAGCAAACGAGATTGAAACAGCAATGAAATTGGATTATTTAAAGTCTAAATAAACGATGACTAAAAATAAATTAATCTTACCTAATGAACATTTTCTTCCATTTTTCCAATTAAGAACTACACTGTGTCGAACCATTGAATTAAGTGAATGGAATATTTTGTTCTATTTTTGGCATAAGATCAAAGTTCCTATAAAGAATTAATAAATGAATTTAAAATCAATAGATAAAGCACACCAAGATTGGTTTACTTCGATTAGGGATAAAATAGAACATGCACGTTTTGCAACGAGTATAAAAGTCAACAATGAACTTTTACAACTCTACTTTACTATTGGAAAATCAATATTGGATGTGCAGAAAAGGTTAGGTTGGGGAAGTCAAATCATTGACAAGTTAGCAGCTCATATAAAACAGGAGTTCCCGGATAATAGTGGGTTTTCTGTAAGAAATTTGAAGTATATGCGTGCCTTTGCAGAGGCATATCCCGACTTTCCAATCGTGCAAGTACCACTTGCACCAAGTCCAAACGAATTTATGCAAGTGGCACTTGCACAAATTCCTTGGTACCACCATATCAGTCTTTTGACAAAAGTAAAGGACATCAATGAGCGTATTTTTTATTTAACGGCAACAGCTAATAATGGATGGAGCAGGGATACCATGCTACTGCAAATAAAAAGCGATTTGTATAACAGGCAAGGCCATGCCATCACCAATTTTAAAGAAACATTGCCATCACCGCAATCTAATTTGGCGCAACAGGCGATAAAAGATCCTTATCTTTTTGATTTCTTAAGTCTATCGGATGATATTAGGGAACGAGATATTGAAAATCAGCTCATTGATAATGTATCAAAGTTTTTATTAGAACTAGGTAAGGGTTTTGCCTTCATAGGCAAACAATACCATTTGGAAGTAGCTGAACAGGATTATTATTTGGATCTACTATTCTATCATGTAACACTCAAATGTTATGTAGTCATCGAATTAAAAAACACCAAGTTTATCCCGGAATATGCAGGGAAGCTTAATTTTTATTTATCGGCAGTAGATGATGCCTTAAAAACAGACAGTGATCATCCATCAATTGGTATTCTGCTCTGTCGGGATAAAAATAATTTAGAAGTGGAGTTTTCTCTTCGCGGTATGAGCCAACCCATTGGTGTAAGTGAATTTAACCTTACTGAAATCGTGCCCGAATCACTTAGAAGCAGTTTGCCAACTATAGAGGAGATTGAGAGCAAACTATAAATGAAGAGACAAACATCAAAGTTCAAATAATGGATTTACAGTATTCTACTTAATCATAGAATATCTATAAAAACTATTAAATATAATGATGAAATGAATATACTTGCTTTTGACGAAAACGTGAGACGACAAATAAGAAATGTTGTAGACTATGCCAATCTCAATATTTATCAGGTGGACGACATACTTGATATGATGAATCGACAGATGGCGGTTCCAGGGGAAAGATCTGGACATCTGATTCTTGTTCCAACTGGACTTTGGATATGCTATTATCTCGTAAATCACCCTGATCTTGGGTTATGCCATTATTTTAATTTTAAACCGGACGCTTCCGGGAGACTTTCTAATAAGCAACTAATGGAATATGTATTAAATGAGTTTGGAATTGAGAGCCCTTTACTAGATAAGCATATTTCTGTTGAGAACAAGGAAGATGGGACTAGAATAGTGCTTCCCGTCTCTTGAAGTTCACATAATGGATAATCAAACCCTTCTAGCAAGTCAATATATATATATATATATATATTGACAGGTAGCCTCAAGTGAATACCAAAACAATAGTGAGGTAATCAGGGATCAATCCTAAAAGTTGTGTGTGAATTGAAATAGGAGTCCGATCTTTGCAAGAAAACGATTGGCATTGGAATTATCTTTGGACCTATTAAAGCTTATACTACCTGAACTATTAATAACCCACTTCGAACAGGACATTCGTCCCAAAAGAGTTCAATAACGGGGATACAAGAAAGCAACTATTGGCCCGCAGCAGGTATTTACTGTACAAGGCTCCAAATAACTGGACAGAGAACCAATACACAAGAAGCAGGATATTATTCGATCAATATCCAGATATAAAGATTGCCTTTGACCTGGTCCAGGGACTCAGGAACATATTCAATACGGCAACGTCCATAGAGACCGCCTATACAAAACTGGCACATTGGTACAAGGATGTAGAAAATACGGAATTTAGGGCGTTCAACACCATCGCAAACACCATAACGCTCAACTATAGATCTATTCTCAACTATTTTATAAACAGGAGCACAAATGCATCGGCAGAATCGTTCAATGCTAAAATAAAAGCTTTTAGGGCGCAATTCAGAGGAGTCAAAAACGTAGAATTCTTCCTTTATAGATTAACTACAATCTTTGCATAAACACAACAATTGTTCTTGATCCGTAATCAGGGACGCTCTCAGGTTGCATAGTATTTACAGGAAATTTACCAATCGGTTGAAACATGATAAAAATATGCGTGCAATCTACGTGCAATGCTAAAACTAAAAAAGCCCTCACATCTGTGAGGGCCTTGTTTTATTAGCGGTCCGGACGGGATGCTGCCCCTGTAATTTAACTTTTCATTAACATACATTATTTTACTGATAATCAGTATTTTACGAAGAATAAAATTTTTATTTTACAACATAAAACACTATTTTTGGCAAAAATGCGGCACGAATGCGGCACGCTGATGTACAATTATAAGTTTTATATATCTGATAATTCCAACCTAAATGGAACCCATAGTATCAAATTACGATACTATGAAAATCGTAATTCTAGAATTCAAATCGATACCGGAATCGAAATTCAATCCAAACATTGGAACAAAGAAAAATCCTTTCTCAAAAAATCAAAGGAAGTGGGTTATGAATATCTGCAGTTGACCCAAATGGATACTTTGGCCAATCAGATTATTTCTTCTTATCGAAACCAAGGTAAACCGCTTTCCAAAAAATTATTTAAAAAGCAATTTGAAGATGGGGAACCCTCTATAAATACAAAACCTGTTGAAGATTTTTTTACTGAATTTGAGCATTATCTAGAGAGTAAAAAGGGAAAGGTAGTCAAAGACGTTATCAAGGATTACAATTCTCTTAAAAAGCATTTGGAAGGTTTTCAGGAATTTTCTGGGATTATCATAGATTTTAATGCGTTCGATTACCATTTCTATCAAGAATGGACGGATTATTTGGCTTACCATGCCCCTTTAAAAAATGGAGGAGTCGGTATGAAAAACAATACCATTGGCAAATTAGTCAAGAACCTGAAGGCCTTTCTAAATGATCGCATGCGCAGAAATAGAATCAAACCTATCGATTTAACGGCCTTCAAGGTGGTACAAGAAGAAGTTGACCATATTTATTTAACTGCTGATGAGGTACAAGCCATAGCTGCTGTTGATTGTAAAGTTGATGAAGAGCTGGAAAAGGTAAAGGATTTCTTTGTCATCGGTTGTTTGACTGGGCTTCGGTTTTCCGATATCTCAAGGATTCGACCTGAGTATTTGGACAATGAGGGGTTTTTAAATATTCGGCAAAAGAAAACTTCAGGCCGTATCGTAATTCCATTGCGCAAACAGGTGAAGGAAGTTTTAAAGAAATATAATGGCCACGCCCCAGAAATCGATTCCTTTACCTTTAATAAACGTATCAAGGAACTTGGGGATGGGGCAGGACTTCATCAAAAAGTGGAAATTGAACATAAACGGGGTACCATTAAAGAGGCACAACTTTTGGAAAAGTATAAATTAATTAGTTCTCACACTTGTAGACGCTCTTTTTGTACCAATGCCTATCTGGATGGAATAGATGTTCAGTTGATTATGAAAATTTCAGGACATAAATCGGAGAAGGCATTCAGGCGTTATCTCAAAATATCAAATTACGAGGCCGCACAGAAATTGAAGGAGGCTTGGGGTTTGGATTGAAATTAATTTATGAACAACCTCTTATTACTGCTTAAAATAAAATTGACTAAGGTCGTTTGACCGTATTGTCCAAGATCAATTTTATTCATTTCCCTTTTTTTTAGTGTCTAAGATTTACATGGCTATGGACAATTGGTGATTATATTCACCAAAAGTCACTCCTTTTGGTGAATACGTTCACCAAAAGTTATTCAAATTGTATAGAGTTACTACACTAATTGCCCACTATACATAGGTTCATATGACTATAGCATTATATGACCATAGGACTATAGCTATAACTGATTATAGCTCTTTAGCATGGTATATTGCTATCGGTTAATTTTTTGTAATCTTTCTTTTTGTGGCTAGGGGGAAAAAAGACCTCGTGCGGACTACCCTTAGTCTTTCGACCCTAGACTTGAGTCTTTCCTTTCCCTAACCACATCCTTTCTGCGGAAGTTCACAAAAACTGATGGTTTTTGTGAACACCCTTGAAAAAAGAGGATAAAGGTGAAAAGCGAAAGGACTTTTCACCCTTATCTGCCATTCCGTTTCAAATCCTATAACATTTAGTTCAAATATGCTGTACAGTATTTTGTGTACAGCACTCAGGTAAAATGCTGTGTAATGCTGCTAGGTTTGTAAAACAAAGTACAAGAGCAACTTGTTGCAAAAGGGATAAGCGATTCTTTTTTAGTCCAGTGTGATGAAGGTCTCATACTAAAAAAGTTGAATTTTTTAAGGTTTACCATACACCAAATGTTGTATGCCAAACAAATAAAATCTTGTCCAATGCCATTAGGTTTGTGCAATAAGGTAAATCATTAAACCACTGCATCATGAAACGAATATTTATCATGGACGATGACGGACTCAAGGAATATGTTCCGTTAGAATCACTTCAAAAGCAAAAGGATTCCGTTATCCAAAAATCAGTTGAGGATGTTTCAACCGAAGAAGAATTGTTGACCATCGCAGATTTGGTCAAAAAATTCAAAGTAACCCGACCTACAATTTATGCCTGGATGAATAAAGGGTTGTTGAAGAAGATTGCACTCGGGGGAAGGGTATTGTTTCATCCTGATGATATCAATGAACTCATTAAGCGAATGAGAACTGCTTCTTCGTAAAATGAATAGAAAGAAACTGAAATTTGAATCAAACCTATTTTTAATCGGAGTTCGTGAAGCAAGCCATGTTTTTGCAAGCAAAAACTGCTCACTATGTTCGCATGGCTTGTTGGGAATACTCCCCAAACCCCTTGGATATGGCAAGGCCAAAAAAGAAAATACAAGACTTGAAAGCTATTCGCGTCAATGTAAGGATGACGGTATCAGAATACCTAACGGTATCCGAAAATGCAGCTACCTTGGGCGTTTCAATTCCTGATTTTATACGCTTGAAAACGACTGGTAGGGTACTGCCTAGAAAAAGAATAGCACCGGAGGACAGAAAGCTTTTTGTAGAAATCTGTAGAATCGGAAACAATATCAACCAATTGACCAAAAAAGCACATTTGGGAATGAACAACCCTCCGAAACTAAGTTACTTGCTCTTAGAACTCCAAAGTACTCTGGATGTCCTAAAATCAAATATTGTAAACAATGATAGCAAAGCAGATTAAAGGAAAAGATTTCTATGGAGTGTTGGCCTATAACGAAAAAAAGGTCGAGCAGGGAATTGGGAGTTTACTCGACACCAACATTTCTTATGGAAAAACTATTGACATGACCCAAGAATTCAATATAGTTAGACAGCTTCGACCAAGATTGGGAAAGGCGGTATATCATGTTTCGTTGAACCTGCCCTATGAGGATACATTGAGCGATAAGCAATTCGCTACTTTAGGAATGGATTACCTAAAGGGCATGGGTTTCGATGACAACCAATATATCATGTACCGACATAAAGATCAAGAACATGAGCATATCCATATCATTGCCAATAGGGTAAAATTTTCCGGAGAACTGGTAAGCGACAGCAAGGATTATGAACGAAGTGAACGCTTAGTACGGAAACTGGAATTAAATTACAGTTTATCTCAGCTAGAGGATAACAAATTGACAAGAAAAGCAACCATTACCCAGAAAGAGATAGAAAAGGCTTTTCGAACCGGGAAACCTCCAATGAAGTTAACCCTTCAATACCATCTCGAAAATTCTATCTCTAATTCCAAGAATACAACAGAGTTCATAAGGGAATTGAACACAAGGAATATAAGCCCCAAGTTCAATGTAAGTAAAAGTACGGGTAGGGTAACCGGAATATCCTTTAGACATAAAGGAATCATTTATAAAGGAAGTAGTTTGGGGCGACACTATTCCTGGAACAATATCATAAAACGCATCGATTATGAACAAGACAGAGACCGTGGAGTTATTCTCAAAACTAATAGCACAGAACGAAGAATTGATACATCTTCTGAAGAAAATTCAAACGCAGCAACACCACATATCGGAAAGAAGCAACCTATTCCAGGGCGGCATATCAAAGTTGCTGAGCAACCAAAATTTAATCTGGAAAAAGCTCCATCAGAAGGATTGAAACTTAATCAAATGGATGACCACCCTTGGAATACATTCAATTTGGAGCTTGATAACAACAGCCGATTTAAAAAGAAAAAGCGGAAAGGAAAAGGGCGAAGGCGGTAATTACAAAAGGGTTGCTTCAATAGAAAAATCCAAACCCTTTTTAAGCATAAGCTTTTTTTAAGTTTAAATTTGAGATAAACAAATAGAACCAATGATCACGAGTGACGACCAATTGTTGGTAACTGATGAAATAAATGCAATCGTAACCGATTACGCTCAACAAACAGTTCTGAAAAAGTTGCTGATGAAATTCGCTTTTAAGTCAGGACACCAAGCTGAAGTTGTCACCGACTTAATTCAAAGTATCAATTATTATGGTATAGATACGGCACCGCCTGAAATTGAACTTGAGCTTTCAGCGTATATATGGAGTTTCTTTACGGCTCTCAAAAAAGAAGAGCGTACTGCTTTATACTTTTGGGTACTTAACAAAAACTATCTCAGCTATTTGGAGGAATATGAATATAATGACAACACATTCGACGAAACTGAATTCGACCGAAAATTTGGTAGGGAATTGGCCTTTAAAATGTATGAGCCAAATGATAGCGGTTTAATAGAGGACACCTTAAATGAGCTTAATAATTTCTTAATCAACTTTGCCACGGAATTAGATTTATCTCTAGTCGATGAATATACTTCAGAACAGATTTTTGAAGAAATGGATAATTATTGTTCGTGATGTACTGATCATTTGATTCTTCAACCCTTTCAGTTAAAGCTGTCCTTAAACCTGCTAATACATAGGTAAATTCAAAATAATTGGGCAGCACCGCTTTGGATTATGCCGCAGAGCCATTATTGTAATCGAACAGAATTGATTTGATATCAAATTATCGGCAGTAAATATATTTTGCTGCCGTAATATAGTTTTGCGAATTTTTTGCCTTAGAACAGTGCTACTATATTTAGTATCGGAGAATCGCTAGGACACATAGACTTAACTGCTCACGTTTATTTGAAAGAATTAGAAAGTACCGGTTTAAATTGTGCCAAGACGTTATTGCTCTGACCAATTACCATCACTTAACGGATTTAAACTTTTTATGACTTCTCTTGCCCAAGATATGTAGTCCATGGTCTTCGAATTCATCTTGTTTTTTAGAACAGCCCGTTTTTCCATCTCGCTTATATAGCGCTCAGTTATTTGTGCCTTATTCCAATTGTCTGCGTCAATAAATAATTGGTTCACTTTTGCCTGTTCTAATTCTTCCGTTTTTTTGAGTGCCTCTAGTTTTTGTTCCTTTAGCAATCTCTTATTCTCTGCAATGGCCTGCTCTGCCCTAAGGTCATGCCAGTACTTACAGTCTTTTTCAATCCAAGCAATAATTTCGGGGAGGCATTCTTCAATATTTCGTTTCGTGTTGTCAATCCAAATTTTCTGATTGAAAGAAGGGCCAGCTTGAAATTGAAGTTTATCTGATTTTTTCAAAGAATCCTTGGCCCACCCACTTTCATTTTTATCTCGAATTCGAAATTGCTTTTGTCGCAGTTTTATTTTTGTTTTTTGACCAAATATCCCTACATATGCATCATTACAATAAAACACAATCTTATATCCCATGGCTTCAACTACCTTAACTAAAGTGTCCATAAATCGTAATGCCCTACCTCTTAGTTTTGAGTCTGTATCAATGGGTAATAAGTCGTGTTCATTTGCTGCATCCCAGTATCTAAGTCTATTCTCACTATCATCTATTTTTTCTAGCAGTTTCTCTGAAGACCTGACTAGTGGATGATACTTTGAAATTCTTACCGGCACTTTAAAATTTAAATCCTCCCGCTGTTCAAGTTCAAAAGCACGTCTGTGGTAATCAGTTCTGAATTTTTTATTTTGGTGCTTAGAGTCAAGATTTATTTTGAGGTCTTTATTTTCAATTTTTGGGAGGGTAGGTTTGTTTATTTCCTTATTGAACTTCACCTTAGACCAATGACCACTGGTAGGTAAGGGTATATGGTTTTCTAAACAAATGTCCTTAAGATATTGGGTTTCTATATTGAATCTTGTTGATAGTTTACTTAAAGGTTCATTCCAAACGAGTTCGTACAATTCTTGTCTTTTAAATGCTTTTTTATGCATAATTAAAATACTATTTTCATTATATTTGGTTTTTCATGTAACATGAAAATTAAAAATAAATGAAAAATGATTGAACTCCAAAAGATAAAGGACCTTTTCAAAAACTTGGAATTTGAAGTTCAAATCGATGAATTCATTGTTCCACAGGCTGAATCTGATATCACATTCAAGGTAAATGGAGAAACAGTATTTGCAGATTTACGGAATGAAGTTCGTCCAAATCATATCCCCATATTTTTAGGTAGGCGAGATAAGCCTCTTTTAGTTGCTGCAGATTACATAACTCCAAAATCAAAGGAAACGCTTAAAACTAATGGAGTTAATTATATAGATAGTTATGGTAACGCCTATCTAAATCTAGAACACCTAAAAATTTATGTTGAGAAGGATAATGCTAAACCGGTTTATAATGTCTACTCAGAAGTATTTACTAGAGCAGGCGGCCAAATCCTTTTTCATCTACTACAAAACCCAGAATTGATAAATGCTAACTACGAGCGTTTAGCAGAAATTAGTTGTGTATCATTGGGTAGTGTTAGTAAAACTATAAAAGGACTACTGAAAGAAGGTTATGCTGTGAAATGGGATAAGGAAAAAAAATACCAGTTTGTAAAAAGAGAAGAAGTGCTTGAGAAGTGGATAGCATTGGTAAATGAAAAAATCTTACCTGCACATAAAATAGGTAGTTATAGATCTGTAACCTCTGAGCATTTTAAGATAAAAGATATTGGTCCTCGTTTGGAAAGTTGTTGGGGAGGAGAATATGGAGCAAAGCTTATTACCAACTACTTAAATCCAGAAAAATACTCATTTTTTACAAGTAGAGAAAAACCAGATTTAATGCGACTTTTTAAAATGGTGCCAGATGCAGAAGGTAACATAATTGCATACAAATCCTTTTGGAAACCAGAAAGTATCAAGTTAGTGCATAATTATGGTGAAACTGCTGCGAGTCCATTACTAGTTTATGCCGAACTAATATACAGCGGTAACGATAGAAACATTGAAACCGCCAAAATAATCTTTGATGAGTATATCAAACCCAACTTATAAAGATTATTCCTTTGCCAACCATGGCGAGGTATATCAGATTTTGGAGGAAGTATTTACCTCACATAATATCAAATACTATTTAATAGGTGCAAATGCTAGAGACGTGCAGCTTTACAAAGCAGGGCTTAAACCTGCTCGAAACACCGCTGATATTGATTTTGCAGTAATGGTACCTGACTTTGAAAAATATGATGTGTTGTTCAATGAACTCTGTAGTAGAGGTTTCAAAAAAACAACTGAAAGCTACCGACTCCTATACGATAAAAACGACACCATACTAGACCTCCTGCCCTATGGAGAAATTGAACAAAACTATACCGTGAATTTTGATGCACGTGATATTTCATTATCTGTTCTAGGTTTCAAAGAAGTCGGTGAACAAGCCGAAGAAGTAACCATCAAAGAAGCTGGCTTTTCACTACCAACTTCACCGGTGGTTGGTTTAATAATTCTCAAATTGGTTTCTTGGAATGATAAAAAAGATAGAATCAAAGATTTAGAGGATATCTCCTTACTTCTTTACTCCGGATGGGAATTCTATGAAGATGAAGCCTACGAAAAACACTTAGACCTTTTTGATGATGACTTTGAAATGACCACAGCTGCTGCAAGAATAATAGGCAGAAAGATGAAACCTATTTTAGCATCAAATGAAAAATTACACCAAACAATTATGCACCTCTTGGAAGAAGCTATTCTGGAAAAGCCAAAAGCAAACACTACGGAAGTTATCCTTGCCTTGAATATGAAGAAATCTCTTCAAGAAGTTCAGAAAATTTTAAGTCAGATAAAACAAGGGATTGTGGAGGGTACCTCTAAAGAATGATTTTAAATATCTCGCCCGACATAGGTTTGCCAATTGTCTAAAACAAAAAGGTGTCGCCACCGAATCATTGGCGAATCATTAGGTCATAAAGATTTAACCACTATACAGATAGAATTAAAATAACGGGGCAGCACCATTTTAAATTATGCTGCAGCACTATTATGTAATCGAAAAGAATTGAATTAATACCCAATTATTGGCAGTAAATTTATTTTGTTGCCGTAATATAGTTGGTTTTTTACGCAAAATAAAAGGAACATCGCTACCAATAAGCCTGGCAATGGTATGTTGCTTTCTAAACAAATGTCCTTAAGATATTGGGTTTCTATGTTGAGCTTTTTAGCCAGTTTACTTAAGGGTTCATTCCAAACGAGTTCGTACAATTCTTGTCGGGTGTATATTTTTTTATCCATTACTAAGTATTTTAGTAAAAATGCGAGATAATTAGTAATTATTGCTAACTTACTCGGAAAATTACTATAAGTGTATCTAGCAGATTACATAAAAGAAAAACTTTCCTTAGAGGAGTACTCTTTTTCTATAAAAGAGCTTCTAGCGGTTACACATAAAGAAAAGGAAGCTTTAACAACTGACTTGTCTTACTTAACCAAGAAGGGAGACATCTTGCCCCTACGAAGAGGGTTCTATCTGATCATTCCTCCAAGGTACTCTAAACAAGGCAAATTACCTGTACAGCTATATATTGAGAATCTGTTTAAAAATCTCAATCGCCCTTATTATTTGGGTCTATATTCCGCAGCTAAATTTCATGGTGCAAGCCATCAACAAGTACAACGCGACTATATTATTACTACAAAACCCACCTTACTGGATATAAGTAGAGGGGCCATAGATTTACGTTTTTTCACAACCGCCAACTGGCCGGAAAAAAATATCCTTATTAAAAAAGCGGACGCTGGAACGTACAAAATATCCGACCCGGTTTTATCAGCTCTAGATCTCATACACTACCAAAACAAATTGGGCGGATTAAATAGAATGCTATCGGTAATCGAAGAGTTAATAGAAGAAATGACTGATTCGGATTTGAACGACTTACTCACTTGGTATCCTCATAAAAGCACGCTGCAAAGATTCGGTTATCTATTAGAAGACCTTCACCCTGATAATTATCTAATTGATACGCTATTTGAATACTTCGAGTCAACGAAATTTTATCCAGTTTTGTTAAGTCCGGAATCAAGGCAAAAACCAGGGGCAGTGGATAACCGATGGAAAGTAGATGTTAACCTTATTTTAGAGAGCGATTTATGATACCGAGACCCTACGAATCAGTTTTTATTTCAAAAGGGTGCAGATTTTAAGTGTTCTTCAATTACCTATGAAATGAATGACATTGTTTTCTCTGTTTTTAAAGAGTTCTACAAACACAGCATGTTTGTAATTTAAGTCTTTTCGATATCGTTCTAATTTTATCAAGTCATGTTCTCTATCTCCATTTTTACCGTAAACTTTTACTTCCATTATAATGCTATTTTGAGCAGTCCCTCTTTTATGAACAATGATGTTGTTATCGGTAAATAAAACTACAGAGAAATCGGTAACCAGCGGTACACAACTTTCGGTAATTATAAATACATAACTTCCAATTGAGGGGATTTTGCCCCCGCGGGGGCAAAATCCCCTCAATTGTGTTTCATTTTTTTTACTTAGGCGGTTCAAACAGACACCCGTTTAGGTATGGATACACGAACTGCAAACACATGGATTATGTATTATGAAATTCAACGTCTGGACCGCTTAGGGTTCAGCAAAAACAAGATTGCCAAGCACCTTGGCGTCAACTGGCGTACGGTCAAGAAGTATTACGCCATGAACGAGGCTGGATTTGAAGACTTCCTTCTGGACAAAGGCAAAAAAGTAAAAACATTGCATCCTTACAAAGATTTTGTCCGCTCTCGCCTAGAGGAATTCCCAGAAACCCCTGCGGCACAATTATTCGATTGGCTCAAAGAAGCCTACGATAACCTGCCGGATGTCTGCGAAAAAACGGTCTATAACTTTGTTATGGCAGTCCGTCAGGAGTATGACATTCCCTTAGAGGAACGTTTTAGAGAGTATGGCCCAGTAGAAGAACTACCCTACGGAGAACAAGCACAAGTTGACTTTGGAGTGTACAACATCAGCTGCTACGGCAAACGCAAAAAAGTGTACTTCTTTGCCATGGTACTCTCCAGAAGCAGGATGAAGTATATTTGGTTTTTAGATCGCCCCTTTACCGCAAAGGATGTATGCCAGGCTCATGAGAACTCTTTTGACTACTTCGGGGGTATCCCAAAAACCATTGTCTATGATCAGGACAGGACCATGGTAGTGAATGAAAACAGCGGAAACATTATTTTGACCAATGACTTTAGAAGTTATACCAAGTCCAAGAACTTCAGACGTCATTTTTGTAGAAAAGCAGATCCCGAGACCAAAGGCAAGGTAGAAAACGTGATTGGATACGTGAAGAAAAACTTTCTCTACAACCGCAGATATCTCGATCTGGAAACCCTCAATGCGCAATCCCTTGCATGGCTCACACGAACAGGCAATAGCAATATCCATAACCTGACCAAAAAACGGCCCTGCCAGGAGTTTAACATAGAAAAATACCATTTGTCCCCACATATCGCCATGAAACTCTCTGACATAAAAACGGGCACCTACAGCGTCAGAAAAACCAATCAGATCAACTATAAAGGCAATTTCTATTCCTTGCCCATGGGAAGTTATACCGGACAAGGAACTCAAGTGAACGTGCAACAAGACAATGACAAAATAACGATCCATACCCTAGAGGGAACCCTGCTTTGTAGCCATCGGTTATCCGTAGAAAAAGGGAAGACTATCAGCAATACCGATCACAAGAGGGACAAATCACTGAGTATTGCCTTAATGATGGAAGACCTGTCAGGATATTTTAATGATCCGCAAAAAGCTAGTGCGTACTGTGAAAAAATTCAAGGCCTATTGCCCAGATACACTAGAGACCACTTGCAGCTTATCAAAAAAGCGGTAACGACACTACCCAAAAACATCGCAGACCAAACCCTGGACTTCTGTGTAGCTAACCAGAATTATAGCGGGAGCGATTTTGAGAGTGTAGCAGGCGTGTTATGGGATAAAAGCACACAGATAACCGATCAGATCCCAGAAATCGAACCGCTACGGACAACCGGTCAAAACAAAGCCGATGAGACACCACAGATAAGTGATATCAACGACTACCAAAAGATCATCGACAACTAAAAACAGAAATATATGACACCATCACAGCACCTTAAGGACCAATGCAAACAATTACGCCTACATACCCTTGGCCAGCATATAGAAGATGCGATAACCAAAGCCGAAACCAACAAAAGCACCTATGTAGAACTGCTAAAACAACTCTTTAAAACTGAGTTGGATCAGAGAGCGGTAAAAGACCGGGAACGACGAAAAAAATATGCGGAACTCCCACTGGGACATCAGCTAGATCACTATGACTTTACCAGTGAAAATACCATTGGGAAACAACAGCTCAATCAGCTGCGGGAACTCAAGCGGATCGAACAAAATTATAACCTGATTCTAATGGGACCTTCCGGAACAGGAAAAACCTATCTGGCAGCAGGACTCTGCTTCGATGCCGTGCAATACGGTTACAGGGCCTACTTCCAAACTATGGAATCCCTGGTAAGAATCCTGAAAATGAAAGATATTACACGAAAAGAAGCAATCCAATACAAACGTATCTGCAATGCACACTTACTTGTTATCGATGATATTATGATGTTCCCGGTAACAAAAGAACAAGCAGTAGCATTTTTTAACTTAATCAACCTCTTACATGACAAAACTGCGCTAATTATAACTACCAATAAGTCCCCAAAACAATGGGCAGAAACACTTAATGATACGGTACTTACAACAGCAATATTAGACAGGATCCTTTACCGTTGCGAAATTGTAAAGCTCTCTGGAAAAAGCTATAGAATGCAAAACAGAAAAACCATCTTTTAGAAACCAAAAAAATTAGTACTTTTGAAACAGAGTTGTGTATTTTTAATTACCAATTCTTGTGTATTGCAAATTGCCATTTCTTCTGCACTTTTGCTTTCTGGTAACAGATGTCAGGAAAAACGCGGCTACCTAAATCAGATTCATCTGATACTTGCTCACCTGATAAGCAAACAGTTTTAGCAAAATAATCTCCTTCCGTTAAATACATCTTATTGTTTTTTATTCTACCCATTCTATTGTATTCACAATCTACATCAAATGAATCACCTACGATTTGTTGTAAATACATACCAATTCGATGAGTGATTGCCCTCTCAGTAACATCATTTTCTAAAAGAAAAATATCCTTCTCGTAAAATAAATCAATAGCGTTTTTGATTAATTCATAGGCAATACTTTCAGTCATAAATTACACTGGGTTTTAAAGAAGTAGTTTGAATTAAAACCTTAAATATTTCCACCATCGCCAAGGTATCCAATTTACAATAGTCCAGAAGTTGTTGTCGTGTTTTGGATTTATCTTCATTAAAGTTTGGGTCTAAAACCATTCTGCCCCAAGTATCTAATGCCATAGTTCCATTATTAATATCTAAATCTGAATAGGTTATATCTGGGCATAATACCGGTAATACTTTTTTAATAGAACTTGAACCGTGAAAACGATAGTCTATGTAGTATTTTTTGAAAATTGTCTCTAAATCAAAAGTATGCTCGTTAATGTATGTGAGATAATTTGTAAACTGTGGTAACCATTCTATTAGGTCTTTATTTCTTCCTATTTCAAAACTTGCGTGCCACGATACAAACGTGCCTGTGCTTCCTGTAAAGACTTGCATAGCTTGTAACATATCCATTGGCATTTTTGAATCTAATAAATATTCAAAATGCGTTAAGGTATTATCTTCTGTTAGTGTGTGAATAGATACTTGAAAGGTTAAATGTTTATGCGGACTTAATCCGTCTAATCTTGGGATAGCACTTGCATAGGTTTCATAATCTATAAAATGTAATGGGAATTTTAATTTTACTAATTCCCTTCTAATATTAGGTATATTGATTATGGGTTGTTCTTGTCTTACTGATGTTACTTGTGTTTGTTGGTTTACATTTAATTCAAAATCTAACGGAATATCTATAATGCCTAATTGCTCGTTATCAACTAAAAGCCCTATTTTTTTAGCTCTTATGTTTCCTATTTCATAAATAGAATACTCTGGAATCGTGGTATTAAAGTATTTAAAACTATCGCAATGGTTAGACCTTGTATTGTATTTACAGGAACATTCTGTTTCGTTAATGGTTTCTTTATTTATAAAGTTTGACGCTGCATTTATTTGATTAACGACACTTGAGTACAAAACATCTAATTTATCTGTTACGTCTATAATTTCTAACAGCTCATTGGCTACAATATCGCCTTGTTTTATAGATTCTTTATTAAGAAGTATGATAGATACTTTTGAAACCGTATAACCATTTACACTACTCCCCATCTGTAAGACAGCTTAAAGGTATTCCTTAGTTTATCATGATGCCATTTTTTTAGCATTATAAATTTGATCGGGCGGCACTTTTCCTATTTCGGTATGCCTTCTTTTGGTATTATAGAACTCGATATACTCCCTTACCATTTGATAGAGGTCCAGACCCCCGTTTGGAGGATTCAGATATATCTTTTCATATTTGATCGACTTCCAGAAACGTTCGATGTAAATGTTGTCCAGGGCCCTTCCCTTGCCATCCATTGATATTTGGATGTTATTTTCTTTGAGCACATCGATGTATTGGCCACTGGTATATTGAGCTCCCTGATCGGAGTTGTGTATCTCAGGCGCCCCGTATTTGGCAATGGTGTCCTCCAATAGTTCTATGCACCACTCTTTGTCCATTGAATTTGAAATGCTCCAATTAAGGATCTTTCTACTGTGTACATCGATTATGGCGTTCATGTACATAAAGCCCTGCAACATGGGAATATAAGTGATATCGGTCTGCCAGAGCTGATCGGGGCGTTCTATTTTCAGGTCCTTTAGCAGATAAGGGAACTTATAGCTCTTGGGGTCCCTGATAGTGGTCCTGGGCTTTCTATAAATGGTCTGTAGGTCCATAAGCTTATATAAGCGTCTTATCCTTTTCACGTTTACGCGATACCCAAGGTCAAGGTTCAGGTAATCGGTCATACGTTCCGCCCCGTAGTAGGGGTGTTCCAAAAAGCAGGCATCCATTTCCTTCATAAGCTTTAGGTTCAACATACTCTCACTTCTGGGCCTGTAATAAAGACCGGAGCGATGGATATCCAGGAGCTTACATTGTTGGACAAGGTTTAGCCTTGGATGGGACCTTACCACCTTCTGTCTTCTTTCGGTAGTGCTCATTTGCCCAAGGCTTTCTTTAAAAAATCGTTCTCCACTTGCAACTGGCCGATCTTATTGTAGAGTGGCCCGGTCCCGGAATCGGGATCTTCTTTTTCTGGTTTGGACCCGAAGGCCAGATCTGCATTTTCCAAAAACTCCCGTTTCCAACTTGATATTTGTGTAGGATGTAGTTCGAATTTGGCCGCGAGCTCTTGCAGGCTGCTATGCTCCTTTAACGCCTCAATGGCCACTTTGGCCTTGAACGATGCACTGAATTTTCTTCTTGATCTCTTCATATTTGACAGGGTTAAATTACAACTTAACTTGCTGTCCTAAAATTGGGGAGTATTATAATTTTCTGTGAGCACTTGTTTTTGAAAACACGCATCTTTTAAATGGTTGTGTTTGTTATCTGTTTTTATAGAAGTAGAAGATTTTACCTCATAAATATGCCAGGTGTTATCTGCCAAACGTTCTAATATATCTATTCTTGCAAATACGCCTTTTTGAGTAGAAAACGAGGGTTGAAAATATACTGTACCTCCTTTATTTATTATGCTTTTTGTAAACTCTGGACTTGAATTTTCGGGTATTTCTATACCGTTTGTGAATAGTTGTTTTGCATAGGTTTCTACCTCGTAACCTTCTTTGATTAGTTTCTCCAAAAACAACGAAAACTCGCCGTTGGGATATTCATTAGGTTTATTTTTTAATAACCATAACGATTCTGGACAATTTAAGTAGTGTATAAAGTCGGTTTTGGTGAGTTGATGCATATTACTATAATGGCGTTAAACTTTAGTTATTAATTTGAGTAAATGAATATTATAGAAAAGCAAAATATAATATACATACCGATAATAAAATTATCTCTGTTAAATAAATAGGCCAGATTGTAGGTCTAAATGCTATTAACCAAAGGTTGACTTTACTTTTAAAATCTGAAACATCCATTTCCATAGGTTTAACTTCCTTTTTTATAACAGCATCATATAACTTTCTAAAGATTTTTTCAAGCCACAAATAATGAGAATCTAAATACCAAAATATTAATGAAACAGGAAAGCCAATAACAAATATTCTGTAATCCTCTTTGTCAATGCCAAATGCAATTAATGCAGTAATAGCAGTTATGCTCCAACTTTTTACTAAAAATGATTTATGAGATAATCTATAACATTATGAATAAGTTCTAAATGCTTAACTCTATTTTCTTTCATTAGTTAGTTTTTTAGCCATTGTACAAAGTCGATTTTTTTGCCATCAGGATAAATAACTGTATAGTCATTATCCCATTCTAAACTTTTATATTTTTTATCTACATAAGGGTATAATCGTAAATATTCATTCCCAATCCAGTTACCAGAATTATCAGCAACAGGTAACAGGGCAATATGGTCAATATATTTATGAACATCTCCAATACCTAATTCCCAATTGCACCATTTAGATTCTATTCCTTCATTTGTGGCTAACAGTATAAATTTTTTATTAACATCAATCATATTCTTTATTTTGACAGCTGTTTTACTTGATGGTGGATATGTTAGTTCGTCATCCATCCAATCCACATAAACTTCTATCTTTAATTTTGTTAATAAAGCAACTAAATACTCAACTAAATCAGAATTTTTATGGCTATGACTTATAAATACACTTGACTCAAACTGATTTCTTGTTTTTACAGCTTTTGAGAGTTTAGCTTCAAGTATGGCAAATGTTTTGTTTAAAGTGCCTTCTTTTCTCTCTACATAAGACTTTAATTGACTTTTTGTAATAAAATCTGCCATAATTAACTATTCTCAACTATCTCAATTTCCTCCGCTGTTAAGCCATATAATTTGTAAACCATTTGGTCTATTTCATCATCTAAAGCATTTATATCTGCCTCTGGATTTGTGGTTTTTATTTCTATTAATTCATTTACTAATGACAATAATCTCTCATTTTCTATAGATTTTGGAAGTGGAAAATTTTTAATATCGTAAACCAATATTTTTGGAAAAGCTCCTTTAGTTGCCTTTGGCGAAGATTTGAAGTGATAAAATGTTGCAAGTTTTGAGTTTAGTATAGCAAGTAGAATTTCTATGTTACAAGAATCGTCATTATCCTTAATGATTAATACTGAAGGGTCATTATATAATTCTTCTTCCGTTAAGCTTGCAAATATTCTTGGATTTGTAATTTCTCTTATTAATATACGTTTTCCAATAAAATATTTAGGGTTTCTTGGATTAGCTATTCCAGTATCATATTCAATATATTCTTTACCATTCCATTTTAGAGAATACCTTTTGACATCACCACCATATAGCCATTTTTTATGTGTTTCTTTAGTTTTTTTCAAAGTATGGTATGCTCTGTTTTTTATAATTTCCTCTGATTGACCTTTATATTTGTCATAAGCAATCAACCCTTGGCTTATTTCTGGAAAAACGGAATTTAAGGAAACTGAAGTGTTCTTTATTTTAGAATTTAATTTTAAGATAGATTTATCCAACTTAAAAATAAGACTCCAGTTCTGATTGTTGGCTAAAGCTGTTTCTCTATCAATATTCTCAACAGCTCTATTTTTTAATTGTTCAAATGATTCTAATTCATTGGTTCGTCTGTAATATAATCTGTTGTGTGCGCCTTCTTTTTGGAACTGAAAAATAATTGTTCTAACAGTAGCTTCATCAAATATGTCTATATCAGTACAATCTAATATTTCATTTAAACTCCAATTATTAAATAGGTTTGCTCGATAATCTTGTGCGAAAACGTTAAATAATATTGAGTTGGGTATTATATATGACACATTACCTTTAGACCTTAAAATTTGGTGAGCACGTTCTATAAACCAATAATAAATTTCATAGTCGGGAACTTTATTTATTCTATTAACTAAATGAACTCTCTCTTTACCCTTAATTGAAACTCCATAAGGAGGATTTCCTATAAGAGTATCAAACCCAATATAAGAGCCATCATCTGCTAATACCTCCGGAAACTCAAAACGCCACTCAAAAGCATTATGGTAAATAGCGTTATTTACAATTTCATCTTTTTCTAAAAGGGCTTTTTCTGCTTTGTCTTTAAGCTTTTTAAGTTCGTCTTTGTCTGCTTTTTTAATAGTTTCCCCAAAAGCTTTTAAATTCTTTTGGCGCTCTTGCTCGTTTATAAGTTCGCCCTGCGCTTTTTGGAATTTGGCTATAAACTTATTATCTAATGTGCTTGTGAAGTTATTTTTTACTTCATCTATAATTTCTAAAACTTCTCGTTTACGGTATTTACTGTTAGTGTTTTTATACTCAGCAACAGCATTTTTATAATCTTTAAAATTATAATTTACTTGTTTGCCTTTAAAAGCATCTTTTAAATCGTCGTCTAAACTAAAACGGCTAATTAATGAGTTGCCACATTTGATATTAATATCAATATTTGGTAGGGTATGCAGTCTATTTTCTTTGGTGTAATAGGCATTTTTAAGAAGTTCTATCCAAAGTCTTAAACGGCATATTTTTACAGAATTAGGGTTAAGATCTACACCAAATAAACAGTTTTCAATAAGGGTTTGTTTTTCGTGAAATAAGGTGTGCTGTATACGTGTGCTTTCTTTTTCAAGTGGGTTGTATTCAAAAAGAGAGCCTTTGTCGTCAATCACATAGAGTTCGTCATTTACTATTTCTATATCACAACGTAGCGGTAAGCCTTTAGCATCTACTAAAATGCCTAATTCGTTTTTTATAACAATTAACTCGTTTAAAGCACTAACCAAAAAGTGACCAGATCCTACTGCTGGGTCGCATATTCGCAAACTGTTTACAATGGTGTTAAAGCGTTTTAAGTCGTCTATTTTAAAATAGCGTTGACAATAGGATTGTAAGTCTTCAAACGTTTCTATTTGGTTGTTTTCTTGTTCCTTAAACTTTTGTATTATGGCACGCCTTATTGTTTCTCTACACATATACATAGTGATGTATGCAGGCGTATAGAATGAGCCTTCTTTATAACCATTAATTTTCTCGAATATTAAACCTAATACCGAAGCGTTAATTAATGATTTTGTTTCTTGTGCGTCTTCAATACCTTCGTTACCATCTGTTGCAAAATCGTAGGCATCTAAAAACTGAAAAAGGTAATCGAGGGTTTTTAATTTGCCTTTAGATTTTTTGCCATTAGCATCTTTTAATACGGTTCCGCTATAAATGGCAATATCATCATTATTTAGTGCGGATATTTCAAACGCTTCATCTTCTAAAATACTGCGTTCAAAAAGTGAACTGTTTAAGTATGGTATGTGTTTGTATTTATCTTTAAATCTTGGATGGCGTTCTTCTTCTATTTTTGCTAAAGCAGAAAAGAATAAATCATTTAAATCGTCGTATCCATTAATAAATTTTGAGTTCAGGAATTTATATATTGGGTTGTTATTGTAGTAGGCTAATAATTGAGATTCTAATAACTTTAAAAATAAAATACGATTTACCCAAGTAAGACAAAGCTCTAAACCTGCATTAAATGCTTTTTCCTTATTGTTTTCTAAACTTTGTATTTTATGCAGATAGTCTCTGTCTTCCAAATGAAAAACGGTGCTTTCTAAAAGGGATGCGTAATCTCTGTCTTTTTCAGCTTTTCTACTAATAACTTTTTTACCCTTGTCTTTTACCTCTTCTAAACCAATGATATGTAATAACTCATTGTAAAATGTTTTATTAAGCTGGTTGCTGTCGTTACCAAAGGAATGCCCCAATAAATGAACATTAGAGAATATTTTAAAAAGCGTGTTTAGGTGTGCATCACTTAATTTTTCAAAATTGGTTTTAGAAAAATCTAAATGCACGAAAGGCAAATCTTGTTCAATTTCTGCAATGTATTTTTTTGCTATTTCATTGTAAAAAAGTTCATTTTTAGTAGTGTCTTTTAGACCATCTCTGAAAGATTTATATTCTTTTAAAAGAGCTTTGTTTTTATAGAAGTAATTATAGAAATCTTCAGCTTTAAATAAATACCATTCATAACCATTGGTTGCCACCAGGTGCTTAATGTTATTATTTGAGTTATCTAAACGTTCGCGTAAATAATATAGTAATAGTTCTTGTAATGCCTTACGGTTTAAATTAGTCTCTGTTAAAAATTCAGATTTATTACTCGGTTTTTTAGCTTCGATGATAACACTAACATCAGATTTTGCAGTTTTACCTGTATATATTGCTAAATCAATACGGTCTTTAGTATTGATGTAATTTTCAGAATAAAAGGTATTGTTAAAAAACTGAATGAAGTGAGATTTAATATGCTCTTCACTTTCTCCATTATCGTCGCTATGCTTGACAGTATGAAGGCATTGTTTTAATTCTGCGACAAATTTATTTACGTCTTTACGTAGTGGTTTATGCTTTCTATAAGCGGGATTAAGTGCTGTTCTGGTATTTGTTTTGTTCATTTATTCTACATTTTCAAAAGACTTTATAAAATTCTAGCAAAAATAAATTTTCATCTAGTTCACTACGGGTTTTTCCGAGCTCTATATTGTTTTTTAATGTTTTCTTGGTCACAGGATAGTTTAAACACTTTTAGAAAAACTAATAATGGTATTTTAGTTTTTTAATCGAAAAGATCAATCTTTTGTTTTAAGTGGTTGCCGTCTGAAAAGTCGATAAATTTAATATGCTGCAATCTACCAATGATTATACCAGGGGAAACTTTAAAAGCTTTGGAAAAGTGATAAATTTTTTCATCATCTAAAGGCGAAGATGCTGTTATCTCATTAAGTTGGATTTGGGGAAGAAGTTGTTTAGACGCAAAATTATTAGCTTCTTCCTCTTTAATATTGTCAATTTCTGCACCTTCTAGGTTCTCTAAAAAAACATCCTTTTTTCCATGGAGCAAAATATGGCCTGCTTCATGAAAAAAAGTGAACCAAAAATGATCGTCGGTTTTAAACCTCCCAGATAATTGTATAATGGGTATGTTGTGAAACCATCTAGCTGCTCCGCTAATAGGAGCTTTTGGTAGATTAGGAGTGTAAACTAGTGCAACACCGCAATCAGCACATATTTCTTGTAACCTACTTTGAAAATCAGTAGGCATAGCAAAAGCCAATTCTTTGATTCCAATCAAACTGTCTTTAAATTTTTTCTTGTCGTATTCTTTTAAATTAAGCTTTTTAGATTGTAACTCTCCCATACGAAGCCAGGCGGATACAGCAAAAGGATTTTTGGTGTTCGCCAATGAAATTCGAAAAGAGACCGCAATTTCCTTATGCACATAGATTCGTTGCCATTCACCTGGAGATGCTACCCCAAAGAATTTCAAAATAGGCTCAACGAGCTCTTGTTTGTTTTTACTTTGCGGTAACCACCCAAATTTACACATTTCTCTGATAGGAAATAATTTTAACCAGTCCAGACATTCTTCAAAAAAGGCTTCCTGCTCCAATTGATAAATTTGTTCCCGATATTCATTTTCTCTATTCAGCCAAAAGCTAGCCGGTACCCCTAAAACATTTTCTAATTTAAAAGCCGTAGCAGTTGAAATTGGTTCTTTGCCTTTTATTATTTCATTAATCTTTTCTTTTGGCCTACCCATTCTTTCCGCAAGTTCAGCCTGAGACATACCCATTATATCAATAGTTTCTTGGATAGTATCTCCTGGGGGAGAAAGAAGTGTTTTTGCTTGTTCGATAGTGCTAGTCATGACGTTGTTTTTTAATGGTAATCTTCTATCTGATTAATTTGAATCTTGGTGATGCTTTCCCAATGTAGCCCCCCATCTTCTTTTTTAGGTAAAGGGTCATGGTTTGGTTCAAAAATCATTCGATAATTTGGGGACACATCCACAGCAAGTTCACCTTTGTGGCCCCCACTGAGTTCATGGCATCGTGCTGCAGGGATAAATCGCATTATAGCCAAAGTTTCTGCAGCTTTTAGTTCACTAATCCTTTGGTTTATTTTTCGGGCGAGTTGACCAAAAGTTTTGGCCAAATCGCGTGGGTTGGTCAATTGTTTCTCAAGTTTCTTGGTTTTGTAACTTATTTCCACAAATATATTAATTTTTATTAACGAAATGGGTTAACAAAAATATAAAAAATAATTGTAAACCTATTCCGACAATGTATTTTTTAATTACCCAAATCTTACCAAAAACTTAATTGCGCGTGGATCCTGTCCGGTTTTTGTAGTGTTCCGGCAGATAAACGTAAAGCAAAAACTGGAAAGGGGTTATAGTTAGTCTTTATCTCTAAATGAAATGAGGCTTAACAACTATAATGCAATTTCAATAAAACTGTCCTTTGAAAAATCATGATGCTCGTTCATATCAACATACCCCAATTGATTACACAACATAGTAGTTTTACCCAGTCTCATGCCATTACCAAGATTTCTATGTACATGGCCGTAAATCCAGTAATCAATATTTGATTCAATTATGTAATCGGTTTTATCAACCACAAAAGCATCGTTAAGTGAACTGCCCTTGAATTCGGGGGAATTACATAATGGCGTGGGCAGATGGTGGGTAATCACAATGGTTTTAGCACTATAGTTTTCGAGACTTTGGTTCAAAAAATCAAAAGCCTCCGTATGAAGTTGGTTGAAATTATCTACACTCAGCCGATGATCGCCCAGCCTTATTTTATAAAAATCATTTACGCCGCTAGAAACCGAGTTTCTATTTTCAGTATGTACATGGCTCCAAAATGTAGAAAATAACAGCGTGAGGTCGTTTATCTGTATAGACTGATTGTTAAGAAAGAACACGTTACGTTGTAATTCCCATTTAAAAGGCTTTCTATGTAAAGACAAATCATAACCGCCATAGTATTCATGATTGCCGGGTATTATATAGGTTTGTTGGAAATGGTCAGCTGCCCATTTAAAAAAATCTAAGTTTTCAAAATCTCCTCCTAAGTAATGGGTGTCTCCCGCAACAATGAGAATCTCCCCTGAAGGTATCAAAGGGTTGTTCGATAGCCATCTTTGATTTGTGGCAAATTCTAAGTGTAGATCGGAGCAGTACTGTATTCTCACTATATTTCAATTTAGAAAAAGAAAAGTAAGAAGATAAATTGATTTTATTTCATTTAACAATAAATGCAAATATCAATTGTAGGGTAATGTAAAATGCTGCAAAGAAGTAAAAAAGGTGCAAAAATGCAGCACGCTCGCAGCACGCTGATTAACTTTTCTTTAACATTAACATTTTTATAACACTGATTATCAGTTAGTTAAAACGAAAAAAGCCTCTATAAATAGAGGCTTTTGCGGTCTGGACGGGACTCGAACCCGCGACCCCCTGCGTGACAGCCTAAAAGAAAGGACATCAAATCATATCACAAGTCACTATATTTATCTAAAAATCAGATACTTATGTCGTTTTAATTTTATTTGATATCATTTGCATCCATTTGATATACAAAAAAAGTGTGCGTAAAGTGAGCGTAATTATTCCTTACCTTTTCCTTGAAATATTCGAATTGATATGGCCAAGGTAAGTTTAATATTGGACACCAGGAAGAAATCCAAAAGCAGTATTACAGGACTATATCCCATAGCCCTAAAGGTCTTTCACAAAAAGAGCCGGTTGATCGTTCTTGGCTACTCTACCAACCATGTCGGATGGGATAGAAAAACCCAACAGCTCCGTAAATCAGCAGTTTTGGACAATGGGTTGGATTACCATAAGATAAATGCAGAACTTGGCAATAAATTCCATTGGGCCAAGCAAGTGTTATACGAGCTTGGGGAAAGTATCGCCCGAATAGATGTTGATCTACTTCTCGACCACATAAAGGCCAGATGGGAAGGTGAACAGGATTTTGAGATAAAAAAGAAGGTCGAAAATGATATTTCCCTATCCCAATGGGCAAGTGTGATGATAAAAAGAAAGCGGTCAGCTAATATTCCTGGAACCGCACAATGGTATCAAAGTGGCGTGGATGCCTTGATCAAATTCAACCATGGAAAGGACATAATGCTATATGATATTACGGTGACCTTTCTCAAGGACTTCGAGGCCCAACAACTGAGCAAGGGAAATTCGAAAAATACAATAGGAATGTACATTAGGGCGATCAGGTCCATGTACAATAGCGCAATCAAAGAGGACCAATTTGTTCCGCTTAAAAATCCGTTCGACCACTACAGAACGCCATCAATGGCCCGGACCAAAAAAAAGGCCGTGGCAAAGGCCAGGATCATGGAACTAAGGACATTGGAATACAAGAGTGAAAGTCCGCTTTGGCATGCCAAAAATTATGCCCTGATCATGTTCTACTGCAGGGGTATGAACTTTATTGATCTGGTCAAGCTCAAAGTAAAGAATATTGAGGGCGAACGTCTTCTATATGGCAGAAGCAAAACAGGTGACCCTTTTTCGGTCAAGATTACCGAAAATCTGGGCAGCATTCTGGGATACTACCTTAAAGGGAAGCAACCTGATGACTATTTGTTCCCCACGAACTACGATGGCAGCACCAAACATTATCAAAAGTACAAATCCCAAAGGAGAAGAATGAACGAACGCCTTAGGATCATCGCAAAGGATGCGGGGATAGAAGGTGCATTTACGACCTATTACATCCGCCATTCTTGGGCCACCATAGCCAAGTATATGGGAATATCCACAGAGGTAATAAGTGAAGGTCTTGGACATAATTCCTTAAGGACTACGGAAATTTATTTAAAAAGCTTTACCAACCATGTTTTGGACGAGGCCAATGAACTTGTTGTTTCTTGAGCCAATTTTCATTAAAAATTGGATTCTAATAATTAAAATAGTTCTATCTCCACTTCCCATATCACCTTCAAAATTTAGAATTACTATAAGAATATCATCATTATGGTTGGCTCATTTTTTTTATTTTACGTTTTCTTCTAAAAATGGAGATTAATCATATTGATTGATTTTAGACGGATTTCCCTCTGCCAAAATTTGAGCTGTTTGTTTATTACAATAATAAAATCAGGTCCTATGCTATTATTTTGAAAGGATCGTTCACAGGATTTAAAGGTCTATTTCCCTCAAGAACTGCCATAACGTTCGCAATGGCCATTTTATAACAGGCAATTCTTCCCGGTTTTGTTCCCCCACCCAAATGCGGTGTCAGAATAACATTAGACATTGCTCTTAATTTAGCTGGAACTTTAGGCTCATTTTTGAATACATCCAGTAACGCGCCGCCTATATGTTTCTTTTCTAAAAATTCTATCAAAACCTCTTCTTTTACCACTTTTCCTCTAGACGTATTCACGAAAATAACGCCTCTTTTCATTTTATTGAATACTTGTTCATCAAACATTTCATGGGTCTTTTTATTGTAAGGAACGTGTACGGATATAATATCTGCTCTTGCCAGCAATTCTTGCATTTGAACGCAACCCACTTCTTCTTTAGAATATCGCGAACGACAATAAATAACATCCATTCCAAATCCTCTTGCCAAACGAGCCACGGAAGATGCGATAATGCGGTGGCAAAATCATTTTTTAAGAGCTTAAAGGTAGAATGGGTCTACAAACATAGCTATAGCCTTAGATCGGAAGCCGAACTATCTGTCTTTCAATGGATAGAAACTTGGTACAACAGAAAAAGAATGCACTCCACTTTGGGGTATAAAACCATAGAGGAATTTGAAATAGAAATGTACAATCAAAAAGTAGCAGCATGACCCTTATCTAATTGTCCACTTTTTTGTTGCAAGTCCAATCAAAAATCAAGTATTGTTTCTGATGACCAACATACGGTAAATAATTTTGTTTTTCAATATTGCGTTAGAATGCCCCACGGTTTTTTACGCTCTCTCTACAGATACCTTTTCCTTTGGAGGTCTTTTATTTTTATGCCAATAGGATGCCAGGATTGATCCTGTAATGTTCATCAGGGGGCCAAAGATGGCGGGAGCGAGCCCCATAGTGGCAATCTTTCCAAGAGAATTTGCGATTCCTGCGGCCAATCCCCCATTTTGCATCCCTACTTCCAAGGCAATCGTTCGGCAATCCTGTTCCGTAAGTTTTAAAAGGCGTGCATACCAGTAGCCCAAAAAGTAACCAAAAACGTTATGTATAGTGACCAAGAGCAATAATAGTCCCCCTATCTCCAAAAGACTATCCCTACCCGCGGCAGTTATAAATATGATGATTATTCCAATGGCTAACATAGAGGTTATCGGCAAAGCCTTGTCCAGCCATTTGGCCCTTCCTCCCATAATTTTGTTGAACAGCAAGCCTGCCCCTATCGGAATAATGATCATTTGTACAATACTCCACATCATGGCAAACACATCGATTTCAACAAATTCCCCTGCCAGCAATTTCATGAACAACGGTGTCACAAACGGGGAGAGCAGCGTAGCGATTGAGGTAATCGTAATGGAAAGTGCCAGGTTGGCCTTTGCCAAATAGGCCATAACGTTGGAGGCCACCCCACTGGGGGAACATCCGATCAAAACGATTCCCGCTGCGATCTCTGGTGGAAAATTGCTCCATTTAGCCAAAGCAAATCCCATAATGGGCATGATTCCCAATTGTGCGGAAATTCCGACTAGTACTCCCTTGGGGGATTTAAAAACCTCCCCAAAATCCTTAAGGCTCATAGCCGTACCCATCCCGAACATGATTATTTGAATAAGTGGAATTAGCAGTTCGGTCAATTTAAAATCCCCAACATAAAGAAAGTACTGCGGATAATATAGCGCAACGACGACCCCGGCAAATATCATAGTGGGAAATATATAACTCTTTAAGGAGTCGAAACCACTGAAACCAAAGACCAATGCAGCAAAAAAGGCCATTATGATAATGCCTGCATCCGCAAGATTGCCGGTAGACAACATATAAAGGACCACTAATAGCAAAAGCGCAGCAAGGCCAAAGGATAGAAAATAAATATTGATTTTTTTCAAAATAAAAGATAGTTTATGGTTATGACAACTTAGATTATTTTCTCTGTATATCTAACTAAATAGTCTTTAAATAAGAAAGATCCAAAAGAACCGATATCATAATTTATACCCTTGCCGAGCTAAAAGTCGATAATTACCTCCTTGCTTCTGAAAACAAAGTATTACACCGAGCCTTAGAGAGGTGGGCTGGCCCTCATTGCTGCCCTCGATGGACAAGATATGACGAACAACTGCCGTATCGCCAGAAACATGGATAGTCTGACCGGACGTACTAACGGAGGTGTAATCGAAAGCCCCGTTGAGAACCTGATCCATGAACTCCTGTCGGTTTTCAATCACACCAGTGGAATGTCCATAGGTCAACTGAGGCAGGGTAATGTCCTTCAAAAGTTCCTCATTTGGATTTACGATGGCATTGTTCAACATTTCTACCACGGCGGAAACTTGGGTTTCGGCATTGACATCGGTACTGGAACCTTTACAAGATGTTTGAGCGAAAATGAACAAAAACATCATGCTTATGCCCGCAATCTTAAAAGAGTATTTGACAATCCTGAAAAGTGAAGAAAAACTGTCTGTTGTTGGTCCGGTTTGAATTTTGTTCATAATTTTTGATTTTAATTGATATATATAAAAGTTTCTTTATGGCGGGTTCAGAAAATTAATTTTTCCCGGCCATTTAGATTGACCTCTATGGTACTGCTCATTATTTATTTTTCTTTTTCGTGGATTACTTTTAAAGTCTTTAAATAGAATCCGAGGTTACCAAAATGATATCTATCCTTTCCTCTATCAGGAATTTTAAGAAATCCGAAAATACTATTAGTTACCTAATTTAGGAGTTCATTATACGTTCATGGGCCATTTGGTATAAATCGGTCAACTCCCTATTGGGGTCCTTTATACGGATGGTTTCCAAATAAGCCAATAGTTCTTCCCGTTTGTTGTGGTTGTGTGCATCCAAAAGGATATCTTCTATAGTATTGCTCATAATTTTAGTTTTCTATTGCTTGGATTACTTTTAAAGTTTTTAACATGGAATCGGGGGTTACTGAAATGGTATCTATACCTTCCTCAATCAGGAATTGGGAGAAATCCGGAAAATCCGAAGGTCCCTGACCACAGATTCCGACTTTGGTTTTATGTTTTTTGGCCGTGGCAATCAACATTTTTATCATGCTCTTTACGGCACAATTGCGTTCGTCGTACAAATGTGCTACCAAACTGGAATCACGATCTAATCCTAAAACAAGCTGAGTAAGATCGTTGGACCCAATGGAAAAACCATCGATCATGGGCGCAAATTGATCGGCCAGGATTACATTGGAGGGCAATTCTGCCATTAAATAAATTTCCAAACCTCTTTCCCCTCTCTTTAGACCGTTATCTTCCATGATATCCAAGACTTTGATCAATTCTTGTGGCGTTCTACAAAAGGGAATCATTATGGTAATATTTTCAAGTCCGAATTGATCCCGTACCATTTTGAGCGCTTGGCATTCCAGTACGAATGCCTCTCTAAAGGTCTCGGAATAATAACGTGAAGCACCCCTCCATCCGATCATTGGATTCTCCTCTTTGGGCTCAAAATGGTTTCCTCCCAATAGGTTGAAATATTCATTGGTTTTGAAATCGGATAATCTTGTAATCACACGATTGGGATAAAATGCAGCGCCTATTTTTGCGATGCCATGTGCCAACTTATTGATAAAAAATGCTTCTTCACATTCATATCCCTTAATTAATTCAGCAATGGCTGTTGAAAGGCCAGGGTCCTTAATCTCTTTGTGCTTTAAGAGTGCAAGGGGATGTACTTTTATATAATTGTTGATGATAAATTCCTGCCGTGCCAACCCAACTCCTGCATTTGGAATTTTTCTATATTGGAATGCCAGTTCTGGGGAACCAATATTCATCAGGACCGGTGTTTTTGTTTTCGGAAATTCTGTGTAGGCGGTTTCGTGAAGTTTGTAGTTTATTTTTCCTTGGTACACTTTTCCTATACTGCCTTCGGCACAGGAAACAGTTATTTCCTGACCATTTTCAAGTAGGGCAGTGGCATTGGCAGCGCCCACTATAGCAGGTACACCTATTTCACGTGCCACAATAGCGGCATGACAGGTTCTTCCCCCTTTTTCGGTAATGATGGCCGAGGCCTTTTTCATCAATGGCTCCCAGTCTGGATCTGTCATTTCGGTAACCAGGACATCGCCCGCTTTAAAGTCGGTCTCATCGGCACTGCCATCCCTTCCATCCAAAGAAAAGATACGATGGACCTTTCCAGTCCCAATTTTATCACCCACGGCAACTCCTTCCAAAATTAGCTTGTCCGCCAATTGGTCCTCATCTTCAATTTCATATTCCTTAATGCTATCGGTTTGTTCCTGGGAATGAATGGTCTCTGGCCGTGCTTGAACGATATATAATTCATGGGAAAGTCCATCTATGGCCCATTCTATATCCATAGGGCACCAAGACCCTCTTAGGGAACTATAATAGTTTTCAATTTTTTGGACCCATTGGGCCAATTGTATAATTTGAGTATCGTTTAAGCAAAAAGTATCTTGAATTTTTTGATCTACAGGTACCTGCCTTACCGTTTCAAATGGCTTGTTGCCATATACCATTTTATGGGTTTTCTTACCTAATTTTTTATCGATTATAGCATTGAAACCTTTCTGTAATGTAGGCTTGAACACTAAAAACTCATCCGGTGAAATTTCTCCGCCGACTACCAATTCACCTAATCCATAGGCCCCGTTTATTAAAACTACATCTTTGAACCCACTTTCCGTATCCAAAGAAAAAGCAACTCCTGAAGAGCCTAGATCAGAGCGTACCATTTTTTGGACACAAACTGATAATTTTATGGAAAAATGATCAAAACCCCGAGAAGAACGATACGAAATGGCACGGTCCGTATACAAGGATGCAAAACAACTTCTTATGGCCGTTAACAGCATTTCCCCTCCTCGAATGTTCAAATAAGTGGATTGCTGTCCTGCAAAGGAAGCGTCCGGTAGGTCCTCTGCCGTGGCCGAGGAACGCACGGCTATATCCGTAGCTTCTTGATCGTAATCCTCGGACAGGATATAATAGGATTCCAAAATGGACTTTTCAACCGAAACAGGAAATTTTCCATTGGAAATCAATTTTCTAATGTTGGAACCTGTTTTACGAAGCTGAATAATATCCGTGGTATCCAATCCATCCAATGCCACATTGATTTTTTCCTTCAAATTGTTTTCTTCAATGAAATCATCGTAGGCATCCACTGTCACAGCAAAACCGTTAGGAACTTTGATGTTTTGGGCAGTTAAATTTTGAATCATTTCACCAAGGGAGGCGTTCTTGCCACCAACCCTGGGTAAATCACCCATTCCAACTTCGCTCAGTTTTTGGATATACTTTTTTTTATTTTTCATTGCAATTAATCCCTTATGTGGTTTTTTGCGAAATCAATTTCGTAGATTGAAAAAAATTATTGTTTGTTCAAAATTTTAAATATGACTATTCGTAATAGTTTTTTGTATTTGTAATATAATTTTTCGTTTTATATTTATTCTTTAATACATGAAACTTCAGTATAATCTAAGATTACCATGGAAAGGATAGGGTTGGGGGGTTTGCATATCTTTTAGCAGAAATAGTCAGTTCTGCCCCCGAACCGGGTTCTAGATCAACGGTGAAATGATGGTTGTTGACCGGGTATTCTTTGTTATCGACTTTAACCCATAAACATTGATGCTCGCCGTAAGCTCCAGTTTGTATGACAGTTTTTCTGGACTCCAATTGATTGGTGTTCACCAGTATAATTTTGGTTACACCAGCTTCCATTTTTGTGACCAATGAAGCTACATCTTTAGGCAGTCCTGCCCTGCGGTTTTCCGAATCAAAATATCTTACTCTGGTATGCAGGGTCCATACCCTTCCTGTTAAATTACCGCCTACTGTTAGCCTAAGGAGCTCATTTACATTTGCAGGATTGTATTTTAAGGACCAATCGGCCAACCGGGTATCCGGTGTAGTGGGTTCAATGCGCATTTGCTCCATTTTATCCCTAATGACCTCAAGTTCGTTACGAAATGTTTCTTCAGGATAATCCGGATTTTTCCCCTCTAAAAAATTAATCCATTTATCTTTCTTTAAACGTTTTAGATCATTCCTATCCATGGACCAAAGATAAATATCTATTAATTCCGGAATTCGCAGGTTAGTAACCCAGTTGTACCATCCTTCCACTCCCTCCCCTTCCGGAACATCCAGTTTCCCATCCACAACATTAAAAACATCGTATTTTCGGGGTTCGCCCCTATCAATATGAACGCCATAGTTCCGCGGTATCATTTCAACCCCGTAAATAGTTTTCTTGTGTGCATAGAGATTGTCTAACTGGGCTCTCAACGCATCAATGTAGCTCGCATCTCCGGAAACCAAATAGGCGTTACCCATACCTGGCCATGCGCCCCAGAAAATATTATTTTCGTGCTCTATTCTTTTGGTCCAATGGTAGTAGGAGAAATTCCATCCGTAGGTACCCATGTACCATTTTCCCTTCTCCGCTTTCTTGTCCAAGTACCATTTATCGACCACACCAGTTCCTATTTTACCGTCAGGCCCTATATTAGATGGGAAATTACCTCCGTTTTCCTTTGCCCTGTCGCGCCATGCACCTGCATATTCTAGTAACCATTTATGATACTTATCTTCATGATCGAGCATGTAGGCGTTCAACGCTAATTGCGTAGCATTGAGATTCAAAGGGTGGTCACCTACGCCGCTCTGCGGAAAATAGTAAAAGTGATGTATCATTTCGGGGTACTCCTCTGCGAAATCCATCATAGTTTTCTCTCCTCCGGCATGGTGCAGAAGATTGTATTTTCCGGTCGTAGGGTCCCCTCCCCAATCATAAGCCGTGGGCTCCCTTAGCATCGGTCCTTTGCTTCCTGTCCAAAAGCTTCGTATCATTTTATGTTCCGGATCATAATTCAGGGCATCGGGATCTTCGTTCATGTAAAAACCCGCAAAACGGCGTAATCTGGTCTGCATAAGAGGGTTTTCGGGTTCCGATAGGCCTTGGTGCATTAGGCCTTGATACCCTTCCGCTTGATGCATAAAATCCGACATCGGCAAAAATTCCTTGTAATAGGCACCATCCTTGGCGACATCGGTCGAAGTTGTCGTAACTTCCGAATACTGCCTGTAGGTTCCTTCTAGCCCTTTCTTATAAAGATCCAACACATTCTCAGAACCGCCAAGGGCGTGCAATATTGTCCAGTTCTTAAAATTTTCTATGGCATCGTCGGTACCATCGAGTGCGCCCCATCTCGCTTTATGCAACAAATATCCCCTTTCGTCGAAAAAGTGATCATAAAATTCACTTACAGCTTTACTTTGAGCCTCGAAAACCTTACATTCCAACAATGCCCATTCGGGTGGCGACATTGGGGTCGTCACCTTAATGTTATTCTGTGCGACACCTATATTGTATAACAAAAGGAATACCGAAAGACGTAGATTACTTTTTTTCATGTGTTTATAATTCTGTTTTATGCTCTGAATAAGTGATTTAAAAAATAGCTGCGAACACTAAGAAAATTAAATTTTCATGTTCAGGCTCTATGGTCTACTCATGTGTTCAAAGCGTTCGTTGTCAGTTTCATTTTTAGAGTTTCCCAACTTGAGTACGGGAGCACGTACAATTTCCTGATCAGCGGTAGAACTCTTGATTTAGATCAAGGCCACACGCTCCGTTACACCCGGAAATAAATGGTAAAAATTTAATACCTACTTTCATCTCAAAGTTTTGTTTTATAAATATTCTTCATTTCATTTTAATCAGATTATAAAGCTGACAGATAGCTGTTTAGCGATAAAAAGGCTGCCAGTCTAGCCAACGAGGACCATACTTCATTGGAGGGGCACCCACTTCTACTGCACCCAAATCCGGGGCCTTACCAGCAAAATCATCATTAATCGTAGGGATAATAACTCCGGCATCAACTGCTTTACTGCCTGGTTTAAGTTGGAAATTTAGATCCATGGCATGGTAAACCGTATAAATGTTATCAACATTTTTTGGGGCTTTCAGGTTTTCAAATATATCGTAGTCAACCTCTATGCCATGGGCTTCCTGCCCAGTCGCAGCTTTGAATTCTGCAAGTGTTTCAAAAAATTTCCAATCCTCTGGTTTCGAGTCATACGCTGTTGCTCCTTTTGCTGGAGCTAACCATTTGTATTGATTTTTTACCCCCTTATTTGGGCGAAAGCCATTGTAGTCCGTGCTATACGCGTTTGTAGCATTTGCCCAGGCCATAATCTCACGATCGGCATGATCACTTGACAAAAAGAGATTATTGCGATAATGCGTGTTTGCATATGGTTCAGTCCTCGCTTGTTCGCAAATGAGGGTATTGTTAAATACGAAAAGACCGGCTGGTTTGGCAGAAAATTTGAATGACACACCCTGTGGAAGATTGTAACCTATATTACGATAAAAATAAATAGGCCCACCAAAGACAGGCTGAGCACTAAAGCCTCCCATGGCAGCATTAACTCCGCGATTATTAAATACCCGGACGTTATGTACCCCACCATCTGTCTCAATAAAATCATCATTGACCAAATGCATATCATTCCCGTAAATGTCTATTGAGGAGGCTCTTCGCTCAGGATCACTTTCCGGAGTACCGTAAGTTGAGATGCCAATGGCATCATGGAAATAAGCAATGGAATTATGAGCGATTACGTGTCCAGGACCATAAATCTTTATCCCATAGTAGCTAACCATGCGATGGGATCTGTAGAGCGGCTCAGGCCAACTTTTCTTATCTGGGGTTCGGGATCTTCCTCCCCATCCAACAAGACGAAAGCGATCGTCCCGCCCTATGATCAGATTGTCTGCAATATAGAAATCTGAGGAACCAGCATATTCTGTCCAGACAGCAGCTCCTACGTTTTCAAAACGACAATTTTTCACTGTAAGACCGACAGCTCCTGTAACTTCCTTCTGGCCTGCATAAATTGCAATATCAGTATTTCGAAATGTTAAATTTTCAAAAATGTGATATTCTGATGCCATCACATCCAACAGCCGGTGATTGTTGTCCCCATCAATTATAACCTCTCCATCACCAGCATCTTTTATTGTAATCGGTTTTTCGGGTGTTCCTTTTAAGGTAAGTGACGTTAAGCCATCGAAAGGAGTCATCATCGGGTCAACATAGTCCAATCTTTCAACTCTGTAAAGCCCGGCATGCATAAGCAAGACATCACCCGGCTGAACCTTTTTCTCCCAAACGACTGACCAATCACCCAATCCGGCCCCGTAATACGCCTGCAGGATACCAGTATAACTTGGTTCCTCGCGTGGCCCGTCAAAGTCTGCCGGATAAACATGTAAGGTTCGACCCCCTGTGTAAGGCTGCGGTTCTGTTCGGGTAGTTACCTTGACAGTTTGGCTGGTCTTCCCCTTCACGCCATCAGGATCTGACATTTTAAATTTACATTCGTATTCAGTGCCCGGTTGTAAATTGAGAATACTGCCAGCAAATCCCTCCGGTACAGTGTAGTCGAGATGTTCACGTTCACGAAAGATGTGTTCCCCTCCGATACGTACCAAGGGCATTGCATCTCGCCAGGTACTCTCGCCCACTGCTCGAAATTGCACTTCTACTTTGGCATTTCGGTTTTCATCCCCTGAAATTGACCACTCAAAACCAAGGTTGAGTAAAGTAGGATGCTCAACAGTGAACTTACCCACTTCTGTGGCATTCTTTTGAGCCTGTATTGTCCCAAAACCTAGGATTGTTAAACATATAATAATTGATTTTTTAATCATAATTCATTTTCATTAATTCAATAAAGTAAGTACTTCAACATTTAAACTGGAGCACTTACTTTATTGTTCAACCATTTATTTTATTCCCTAATTAGCGATAGAACTCTTGATTGGGGTCAAGGCCACGTGCACCATAGGTCGGGGTGGGACTGCCTATTTCGAGTGCACCCAGATCCGGTGCTTTTCCATTGAAGCCGTCATTTATGTTGGGAATAATAACGCCGACATCTACCGCCTTACCCTTAGGGTTAAGCTTAAAGTTAAGGTCCACTGCGTGATAAACACGAGTAGGCATATCACCCAAAGGTGTATCTACAGGTGCTTGGATCGGTTTCTCAAGATTCTCAAAAATATCATAATCGACCGTTATGCCGTGCTTTTCAAGACTACTGGCTTTGCTCAAGTTCTTTAATGTTTTAAATTCTACGGTCTCCCCATTAGGTGACAACCATCTATATTGATTTTCAGGACTTTCAGGGCCTTGGTTTGGTCGATACCCGTTATAATCGGCTACCGAATAGGTAGTTGTATAGGGGAATTTAGCGATGTATGTAGGTCCATCCGAACCAAGAAACAGATTGTTCCGGTAGTTCGAATTTGGGTGTCCACCACCACCGTTGTTTTCCGCGATGAATGTGTTGTGATAAGCTGTTAGACCGGGTACCCCTCCGTGGATTTTAAGCGCTCCTCCCTTGTTTATGTTATAGAGAACATTCCTGATATAGTAGGCAGGACCACCAAATACGGGTTGGGCACTTATTCCACTCTGTGCAGTGTTTACACCTCTATTCCGCATAACACGGATATTGTGCACACCCCCATCCGCCTCAACGAAGTCATCGACCAAGAGGTGTAGGTCATTATTAATAATATCGATGGACACCGCTTTTAATTCCTGTTCTTTCTCGGGGGTACCATAGGTGGATACACCTATGGCATCATGGAAATATGCAATGGAATTATGATCGATTACGTGGCCAGGACCATACACTTTGATACCGTAGTACGAATCCATCAGGTGAGTCCCGTAAGGGATCAGGCCCTCCCGGTGGGCAGCCCAACCATATACTCTAAAACGGTCGTCGCGACCAATGATGACGTTGTCCTGGATAAGAAAGTTTTTTGAACCTGCGAATTCTGTCCGAATGCCCTCACCAACATCCTCCATACGACAGTTCCGTACGGTTAGGTCACTTGCCCCTGCCAAATGTCTCCTACCCGCATCGAAAACCCTGCCTACGTTCCTAAAGGTAAGGTTCTGAAAAATGTGATGTTCGGTGGCCATGACATTAAATAGGTTCGCGGCTCCGTCCCCATCAAAGATGACCTCGCCGTCCCCGGCTGCCTCGATTACGATAGGGCGCTCTGCAGTCCCTTTTTGAGTGAAAAAATAAGTCCCGTCGAATGGTATATTGTGCCAATCGGGATAGTTAAGAAGATTCCCTTTATAGAGCCCTCCATGTATTTTGATAATGTCCCCGGGCTGGACCGGATCTTCGGCTACGACGTACCAATCTCCCTTTGTGTGTGTCGAACCGCCATAAGCAGAAACCAGACCCGGGTAGTTCGGCTCTTCTTTCTCACCGGTATAATATTGGGAATATACATGCCTAACCCTTCCTTCCCGGTAGGCCTTGGGCTCGGCACGTGTCGCAACATTGACAACTTTAACAGCTTCCCCATCGACCCCATCAGGATCTTCCAATGTAAAGCGGGCCTCATACCCGGTACCGATGTTAAGGTCCAGGATACTCCCAGCGAACATATGGGGCGTTGTATAATCAATTCCAGCTCTTTCAAGATGTTCTCCCCCTATCCTAAGGAGCGGCATCCCATCTTTCCATTCGCTGCCCGATCCCGCCTTCCGATACTCCACCTTTACGGTGGCATTGCGGTTGGCATCGCCCGCGATCTTCCATTCGAAACCCAAATTTTCAAGCGTAGGGGGCTCAACAATAAATTCTCCCCCTTGGACCCCGTTCTGGGCCAGTGAAAGACTGGGGAAAAGAAAGAGCGCCATAACAAGCCCCCAAATCAGGTTTTGCAAAATGCCTCCCTTAAGACGAACTGCTTTTCTTACGCCTTCCTTTTTAAAATAATATTTTTGCATTTTATTTGATTTTAATATGTTTATAAGTGTGCCTAAATGACCGTTCTCCTTGGCATAAAAAATGCCCTATGTCCCCATAAGGCACCCGAACTCTTTTTCATCGGAACGTTTTATCCCGTCCATTGGCCCCTCTATCAAAACCTAGGACGGGATACATATAATGTTAAAGGTTATCTAATACCCAGGATTCTGCTCAATTACTCCATTGGACTCATTAATGGCTGCCCTTGGTATTGGCCATCTTTTATACTCTGGTTTTGCAGTCGTAGAGCCGGCATCAAGTTGGTTCTGAATAAACGTTCCCCATCGTATCATATCCGTTCTCGCTGTTCCCTCTGCCCATAATTCAAAGAACCTTTCGTCCATAATTGCTAGCCTGAATTCTTCTTGGGTAAGACCGATTGGAAGATCAGCCAATTCAGCTCTATTTCTAACCTCATTTACTAAATCATAAGCTTCCTGTATGGGGCCGCTCTCTTCATTAATTGCCTCGGCCTTCATTAACAAAACATCGGCATATCTCATACATATAATGTTAATGCGATTAGATTCTCCTGTTGTAAGTGGATCAATAGCATATTTCAAAGGAACAGCTCCGGGATACCCTTCAGCCCTACCATCAAATACATCTCCATTCTCATCAAGCCATTCGGCAAATAAATATTTAGTCCGTTCATCGCCGGGCGCAAATTTATCATACATGTTCCAAGGCATCAAAAACCAGCCAAATCGATCTACAAGTGGATTATAATAAACATCCGGATTTGTAGAGCCTCTATAATTGGGCGGTAAAGACACTATCTGCCAAGAATTCGTATTTGGATTACGACCTGTGCTTGGATCATCTATAATTCGAACAGGAATTGCCAATATTATTTCGCTATTCCCTCCTATGGCTTCCACTTCGAAATTAGTAGCATAATCATCTACCAACGAATAGCCCAAGCCTTGAATTATATCTCCAAGCTCAATAACTTTTTCCCAATTTTTTTGATTCAAGTAAAGCCGCATCAAACCGGAATAAGCTGCTGTATTTGTAATTCGACCATAATTTTCAGTTTCAAATCGTGCAGGTAATACTGCTGCTGCTGCTAGGTAATCACTTTCAATCTGGTCCAGCATTGCTTGTTCTGAAAGCCTAGGAATTGGTTCCGAGTCCGGGTCTAATGCATTCGCTAAATCAAGACGAACTGGAACAGGACCATATAAATCATAAAGCCAATGTAAATAAATGGCTCTTAGCCCATATAACTCTCCTATATACCTATTCTTAAGACCTTCATCCATCTCAATCTTAGATATTTGGTCCACCTTAACGGCAATCATTGTAACTATCTTCATTAATGCCGTATATTCCAGCCCCAAGGATCCAAAATCCTCTGACAAATCCAAATTTACCATTCGGTCTCGTGTTGTATTTGGCGTTCTTGACACCAAATGACGAGCCATAAAACTGGATGGTAAAACAGCTTGGCTAGGGGTACAGGCATATATTCTACCTAGTCCACCATATGAGGAGTTCACGAATGCAACTGCTTCAGAAGCATTCGAAGGAAAACCATCAGGTGATATCGCAGTGAACGTTTCCTGCTCAAGCTCACCCTCACAGGAAGAAAAGAAGGTGAGCATACATACAAATGCAATACTCTTTGTTAAATTTATATAGAACTTTAATCGTTTCATAATTATGTCTTTTTTATTTGTTTATTATCCTTTAAAACCGAAATATTTATTAAAAAGAAACATTTAATCCAATTACTATATTCCTTGTGATTGGATACGGTGTTGTTGATGCCAATTCAGGATCACCACCCTTATATCCGGAAAAAACAAAAGGATTCTCAACTCTTACGTTCAATCTAGCACTGGATAAACCTTTTAGCTTTGATAATAAGGAAGGTGCTAGGGAATATCCCATCGCTATATTGCCAATTCTAACAAAGTTTGCTTTTTCAAAAAAGTAATCAGATCCACCCAGAAAACCCAGGTATTTATCTGAAAGCCCAGATGGATTTGAACTTTCTTGATTATCAACGGACCATCTGTTTTGTGCCACTTCACTCAAAATATTAGACCCACTAACAAGTAATTGAGATTCAACACCATAAGATCTAGCGTACACTGAATTGGTTTTGTTCTGTAGAAATCCATACGCAAATATGGACAAATCAAATTGTTTATAGCTGAACGAGTTATTTAAACCAAAGCTTAATTTTGGGTCATATCTACCTAATAAAGAGATGTCTGCCGTTGAAATCTGTCCATCTGGCGTACCGGTCAAATCACCATTACTGTCAAAACCATCTATATCTTCAATGATTATGGTTCCAGGCTTAATATCTGGCATCCAAGCTGGCGCAGCCCCACCTGTGTATAATTCACCCGAGGTGTATCCATAAAAGGCATTAAAAGGGTCTTCCAGACCAACATAGGCAGGAAGCGTGTTTATAACTTCAGGAGATCGTTCCACCCAATCACTGGTATAACGGGCTAATGTGATATTGGTGTTCCAACCAAAGCCATCTTCCTCATTGGGAATAATGTTCTTTGTATTAAGGGCAATTTCCCATCCCTTGGTACGGGTTTTTCCTACGTTATCTGCGACGGTGGCGACAGGAAAATCTACAGGAAGTGGTCGAAAACTCAATAGGTCATCAATGGTTTTGTTAAAATAATCAATTGTGCCATCGATTCTATAATTTAATATTTTAAAATCCAAACCAAAATTAAATTCTGATACGGTTTCCCATGTTAAATCATCGTTGTTCAACTGTTGCCAAAATACACCTACGTTCTCCGTAGTACCAAATACATAATTAGAATAGAAATTGTCTACTGGAACACCCGTTGAATAAATGGAGAATGCATTGCTACCAATGGCGCTATTCCCGGTTACTCCATATCCCACTCTTGGCTTCAACATATTGATCATGGGATTATCTTCACCTACTAGATTATAAGAGGCCGAAATTGCGGGAAAGAGACCAAACTTCTTGTTCTTCGCAAAGTTGGAAGATCCATCATATCGGAGTGAGCCAGTTACATTAAGATTATTCCAGCTAAATGCTGCACGGCCAAAATAGGAGGCCCATACAAGGCTAGATTTAGACGAAGTACTTTCTACATTTTGTCTTCCTGCACTCAAATTATGGTAACTAAAATCATCTGTTATATAATTTGTGCTCTTTCCTGTAAGGCTTTCCTTAAGCGTTTCCTGATAAGAATAGCCACCCAACAAACTTAGCCTTGCATTTTCTCCAATATCTTTTGAATAGTCCAAAGTTACTTCGAGTGTATTTGAAAAACTATTCTGATTAGCGATTGACGCAAGTCCTCCAGTTCTCGCCCCATAATAGAAATTATTGGGTAAATAAAGGCCCCGTGTAGATTCGGATTCATCATAAGTGTACCTAGCCTGAGCAGTGAAATCAGGCAAGAAATTCCATGAAATATTGCCACTGGCCAACAATCTGGAATTTGTTGTGTTGTCATCTATTTCAAAAAACGACATTGGATTTGGTTCCAGTACGAGGTCTGGATTTTCAGTATATTCCCCGTCTGCATCTACGAAAGGAATATTGGCAGGGTATCCAAAAGCGGCCTCAATAATCCCTGATTCTGAACGGTTATCAGGAGACTCGCCGCCACCGCCGCCCTTTGGGTTTTGAGAATCGGATTTATTGTAAGAAATATTTACCCCTATTTTGAGTACGTCTGAAATGGAATTATCTAACCTTACTCTACCACCGTATCTTTTAAAATCAGACTTTGACACCACCCCTTCTTCTGATAGATAATTGGCGGATACATAGTATGTTGTTTTGGCGTTACCCCCCGATATGGATATATTGTGATCTGCTACAAGTGCAGGATTGCTAATAGCCTCAAGAGCGTTTTGCCGATTTGGTGCATTTGTTATTTCACTGTCCGTATAGATAGGGCTATACGCACCCACCGTACTTGGATCAACAGTGCCATAGGGCGCTAAACCATTTCCACTCAAATAACTATCATATGCAATACGATTACGCTCTGTCATATAAGATCTAGAATCCAATATATCATATTCCCAGATTGCTTTTTTAAACGAAAAGTTATTGTTGTAATTGATAGTTGACCTACCATCTGTTGAGCCTTTTTTTGTTGTAATCAAAACAACCCCCGCACCCGCACGTGCACCATATATAGCAGTAGCACTCGCATCCTTTAACACAGAAATGGATTCAATATCATTAGTGTTCAAATAATTTAATGGTGATCTGTTCACGTTGAAGTTATTGTATTGTGAACTTGTACCTGCTTCTTCGGCAGACTCATTAATAGGCACTCCGTCCACTACATATAAAACACCTGAAGAGGCAAAGGATGGATTATCCCTAATCTTAACATCCATACCCCCTCCTGGTTGACCGGTTGTTTGCATTACTGACAAACCAGCTACAACTCCTTGTAGCCCTTGGGTAAAGTTTGTGCCAGTAGGGTTTAATCGATCGCTTTGAACTGTAGTTATGGCACTGGAAACCTCTCTGCTTTCCATTGTTCCATATCCCACAACCACCACTTCATCCAGACCGGCAGCGTCTTCTTGCATGCTAACGGAAATGACGGACTGTCCGTTCACTGGTATTTCATTGGTCTTAAAGCCGATATAGGAGACCACCAATATAGCGTTATCTCCAACCGTTATAGAAAATTTTCCATCAAAATCCGATTGTACACCGTTTGTGGTTCCTTTTTCAACAATGCTGGCACCAGGCAAGGGTTGGTTATTTTCGTCAGTTATGGTACCCGAAATATTATCTTGGAGTTCCTTATTTTGCTGGCTCTCCATTATGTCATTTGGAGATTTTTCACTTATAAGGATAGCATTATTTGTCGTTACCTCAATGTTAAGATTTCCCAGTGCTAAACTTCGCTTTAGTAACATATTGGTACTTATCCGGCCTTTTTGCACTTGTACTTTAGGAAAATCCTTGAATATACCTTCTTCATAAAAGAATTTATATTCAGTCTGCTCCATGATGAGATCAAAAACTTCGTCAACTGTCAATGATTCATCCTCTGTTATTTTAACTTTAGAATGTTGAGATACCAAGTTATTTGGCGTTAAAGCAAAAACAGTTGCGCAAAATAAGAAAATGAATGTTCTCATAATAATCAATAGTAGGCATTTACTAAACAGAAAATAACCCTTGATCAATTTAATTTCCATAAATTTGTGTGTTATTGGTTGATTAAAATTTTAATTAATTGATAATAATACCAAGGGGATAGAGCTATAAACTTTTGCGGGTTAAACTTTATCCTCCTTTTTTTTATAATTGGAATTCACTTCATTGGCATATATTTTAATTGGTTTTTAAAATCTGTTTGTTATCTGTGTACTGATAGTATACTGTACATGTTAAACCTCATTATTATTTAATAATGATCATTTTGTCCTTTATTTCATAATTATTAATAGAATTAGATTTCATAATTGATAAAATCTCTTCAATTGCTTGGTGTTTATCCAAAGTACCTTTGAATTTTAAAGATTCCAATTCTTTATTTTCGAAAATTATATCGACATCATACCATCTAGATATTACTTTCATAATATCTATTAATGGTTTTCCTTTAAAACTGAAAACCCCTTTTATCCATGAGATTTCATTTTCTACATCAACTATTTCGACTGATATTTCGTTATTCACAATGTTTACATTTGCCTGTTGATTTGGAACCAATATTTGTTTTACCGTCGAAGTATTTATCTGTACTTTGCCCTCGACCAAGGTTGTGTAGATGTTCAATTCATCTTTATAGGCCTTTATGTTGAATTGTGTCCCTAACACCTCAAGTTCCTGTGCATTATTAACCACCTTGAATTTTGCACCCTGGTGTTCTGTGCTTGGGGACACATTAAAATAGGCTTCTCCATAAATGAGTTCTACTTTTCGGGTTTTACCTTCCAAAAATGCAACGGGGTACTTCAATTGGGATTCGGAATTCAGCCAAACTTCTGTTCCATCTGATAATTTTAAATAGAATTGTCCACCTCTGGGTATATTGAGTACGTTGTATACTATTTTTTTTGAACTTTGTCCTCGCGCTTCATATACAATTTGCTCTCCATTGCTGCTTATGCTTTGCGTTTCGAAAGATGAACCTTTTTCCAATGCTACAACAGAACCATCTTCAAGTGTTAAAGTAGCTTTATCCGTACCTGGTTTTATATTACTATTTACAACTACAGCAATAGTATTTAATTTGGTATCCAACAATTCATCTTTATAAATAAAAGCAGCCGTCAATATTGCAGCAACAACTGCAGCTGCAGCGTATTTTGCTATATTTTTTATATTGGATTTGCTCTGGAAACTTTTTTCTTTTTTTATACGTCTTACTATATGTTCTTTTGCACTTTTTTTGTCATATCTGCCTATAGTCATATTTATAAAAGCATTGGTCTTGATGTATTCATAAAACAAAATTTCGTTTTTGGGAATACAGATCCACATCTCCAATTGCCTGAGTTCATCAATATCGGCCTCCTTTGTTAGAAACTTGATGATTAAATTTTCAATCTTTTTATTCTCGTCTTTCATAGTCTTTATACCCTTATAACGAAGCTAAAATTGTTATACCACCATTTATATTGAAAAAAAAAATATATTTGTTCAGATTCAAATCCATTTTCCCTCCATGGAAAAAAATTTTTCCGACCAAAAAATACTTATCAAACACCTTAAAAAAGGTAATACAATAGCGTATACCTATCTGGTGGAACTCTATTATGAAAAGCTATGCGACTATGCAAGAAACTTGGCCCGAGACGACTTTAAATCAGAAGACATAGTACAAAATGTTATTATGAGAATGTGGCAACAACGTGAAAAATTGAATTCTAATATTTCTATTAAAAACTACCTTTTTAAATCTGTTTACAATGAATTTGTTGATCAATATCGAAAGGATATTGCCATTTCCGCGTTGGAAAAAAAGTATATTGAAGGTTTGGATACTGTTTTTGAAGCACAAGATATTGATAATACAGAACGGCTTACAACTATAGTAATGAGAGCAATAGACCAATTGTCCCCAAAATGTAAAGAAACTTTTTTATTAAATAGAAAAGAAGGGCTTACTTATATTGAAATTGCGGAATTTCAAAACGTTTCGGTTAATACCGTAGAAAAACAGATTGGCAAAGCTATTAGAAAAGTTCGTGAAAAATTAAAAGATAAAATTAAAACTGTATTATTTGTATTACTTGGTCTTAATTCTAATAAAGTCAATTTATAAATTAAATTAAAGGGATAATAATAGTTCGCTTAGGGGGAAATTCTTCCCAGAAAGGTCTTTGTATTCCCTTGGCGGCATATCTCCCTAGGCCGAGCGTAGATGTTTCCTGTTATAATCCTCTCTCCATTTTTCGTGCAGCATTCTTATCTGATGCAGGTCAGAAGGCGGCACCCCCAACACAATTTTTCTTCTAAACAATCGAATTAATGTCATTACAACTTCTCTGATAATATTTCATAATATCTGAACCAGATTTCTAATAATTACCCGCATCTTCTGCCTTTAACAGTATTTGAAGTATCACCATTGCATATCCAGAAATACTCTCCTTCCTCTTACTATGCTTGGCTTCATCAGAATTTGACAGAAACCCCAGTTCCAACAGCACTGCCGGGCAAGTAAATTGTGTTTCTCTGAGAACCTGAAAATTGGCATATTTTACACCTCTTATCTTAAACCCCAAAGCTTTATCAAATTCAAATAGGATTGCGCTAGCGAAGTTTTCAGATTTTGATAGAAGTTCTATATTTCTATTATGACTTGGCTTCTGCACGTATACTTCGATACCCTGCGCTGCCCTTCTTGTTGCTTGATTACAATGAATTGAAACAAAAAAATCGGGCTGTAAAGCTCTGGCCAATTTTGTCCGATGTCCCAATGAAATTAAAGTGTCTGTATATCTGGTCAAATAGATATCAAGTTTTTTGTTAAATAAGGTGTTATTCAATCTAATAACTTCCGAAGCTACCTCAAGAACCACATCTTTTTCCTTTATGCCATTTATACCGATTGCCCCTGAATCCACTCCCCCGTGTCCTGGGTCCAAAACTACTATTGCTCTTTTATTTACCTGAGCCAGAGTGGGATTGCATAAAAGGGTAAATCCAATCCAAAAGCAAGCTATCCAAATACGTTTCATAATGTCGATTTTTAAAGTGCGTGTTGCACAATTTTCATCGTTTCGTTGAATTCCCCTCCAATCTGTGAAATTTTAACGTTTGCGACTGTTAAAATTTATTCATTCCCCATCGTTTTGTCCGATCCTTTGGAAATTCCGTAACGAATAATTTATCAACCGCCTTCTACCTATAGCTATTGGGAAGGCATCAAAAATGTACCATTATGAAAAAACCAATTAAATTATTGCTGCTGTTGCTTTTGGCTACAGCACCAGCTTTTGCTCAAATTGGGGGCATAGAAGACTCCGTCAACGATGTCTCCGATACCATCAGGACCATCTTTCCTATTATCCTAGGGGTCATCTTCCTTATAGGTTTTCTGTTCAATGCCGGGCATTTCTTTGGGGAAAACGCCGATCTTAAAAAGGGCATCACCAGGGTACTGGTCTTTGTCCTGATTGCAGGGGCCGTAGTTGGCATCTTTACCTACTTAATTGGAATCGTGGTGTAATGAGAAAATTCGAAGTATATAGGAATATTAGAAAAAGGGCCATGATATTCGGCTTGCCCATATCATTTTTTGCACTACAGATGCTGTCCATAGTTGGTTCTTTGATGGTCATCATTTTCTCCTTCAGTCTTGCGATGATTATGGTTGTCCTTACATTCAACACCATACTTTATATAGCCTTGACAAGGATTACGAACAGTCCACTCTCTTTAACCCTTACAAGGGTGTTTCCTAAAATTATCAGCAATAAAAAATCATCATCCCTTAATTATGGACAAGATTAATCTTTCGGCACACCATCCCATTGCGGATATCCAATCCAATATCATCTATGCCAATAATGGTAATGTGGTGCTTTGTTATGAGGGCATATTGCCAGAAATCTATTCCTTGTCGGAAACGGATTTTGAGGATATCCATGGCGCCTGGTTCCAGGCCATCAAATCGTTGCCAATTGGATGCGTCGTCCATAAACAGGATGTTTATCTGAAGAAAACCTACACCTCTGAAAAATTGCCCAATACCACCTTTTTGGCCAAAGCTACCCATCGGTACTTCAAAGGAAGGGAGTATATCGACCATCGTTGCTTCCTATATTTTATCCTTACACGGAACAAAACATTGAACAACTCCAAATATGTAAACCCTTTTCGAAAAGTTCCCAAAGGAATCCATTTGGAAATGGATGAACAGGTCAAAAGTTTTATGGCCTCCGTAAACGATTCCGTTTCCTTTATCAACAATAGTCGCAAGATGACCTTTGTCCCGTTGGCCAAAGAGGAAATCCTCTCCAATACCAACAATTATTTCAATGGGTTCAATGAGGGTTTCGACACCGATATTCTTTTGGACAAATCTAAGATTTCCATCGGCCAAAACGATTTTGATGTCCTGGCCATAAATAGTGAACTATGTTTTGGGGAAAGTGTCCAGAGCAGTAAGACCAATGAGCGGTTTACCTCGGATGATTTTGTGTTCCATCAGGGTTTTATAGATGGCATTGGACTAACACTGAACGAAAACCATATCGTCAATCAGATTATCTATCTGGATGATAAACATAAATGGCGCAAGCTATTGGACAAGAAAATAGAGGAACTGAACAAAAGTTCCAATTTCGGTTCCCAAAACAAAGTAACGCTGACCAAAGTCCAGCATATTCTGGACAAGATCAATGGGGACGACAGCTCAAGGATCGTTCGGGGCCATCTTAATATCATCTATTGGGACCAGGCAGGAAAGGAACTTGAAAAAATAGGCTCCAAAATTAGGACTGAGTTCAAGGAACTTGATATTATACCCTACTATCCTAGAGGCGAGGAACGTAAAAACTATTTTCTGAACAGCTATTTCTGCTTTTCTCCTAATTTTTCCGACGAGGACCTATATGTTACAGATCTGAAACATGCCCTATGTCTCAGCATAAACAACAGCAACTATAAATCAGATGCAACGGGAATCATTCTCAATGACCGGGAACATAATATTCCGGTCTTAAAGGACGTCTGGGATGAAAAGAAAAAGCGTATCAAAGCCCGGAATTTTGCCATTTTCGCCCCAACAGGCGAAGGCAAATCTTTCTTGGCCAACAATATACTCCGTCAATATTTCGAAAATGGGGTGCGCCTGGTCATTATAGACCTTGGAGGTTCCTACACAAAATTCGCGAAGCTTTATCCCGAAAAATATACCGTCCTGAGATATGAAAGCGGGAAGAACCTAGGCATCAATCCCTTTTACATACGTCATAAAGCAGACTTGACTCCAGAACGTTTGGAGGATCTATCGGTATTTCTATTTGAGTTGTTGGCCTCGGAACTTAAAGCAACCAAGACGCAATCGGTATCCATAAAAAAAATACTACAGTTTTATTATCAGATGGTTGATGGGAACCATTCCTTGGACAGCTTTTACAGATTCATGGAAGGGAATCAAAAGGATCTCTTAGATCAACTTAAAATTCAACCTGAATATTTCAACATAAAAGGCTTCCTCCACATCATGTCGGAATATGTCGGGGATGGACTCTATAGTTTCCTGTTCGAGGTCAGTAAGGACCAGACCTTTAAAATTGAGGACAAACGATTGATTGTTTTTGAACTGGATGAAGTAAAGGACAATAAGGAAATTCTTTCGGTGATGCTGAAGCTGATAAAATCAGCCATCCAACGGACCATCTGGAAAAACCGTGCCGAAAAGGGCATCATCCTCTTTGACGAATTTGCCAAACAGCTCAAATTCGAAAGTGTTCTGGAAAGTGTGGAATTCTACTATCAAGCCATCCGTAAACAGAACGGGGCAATAGGGATCATCCTCCAGTCCATAAACCAATTGCCCAACAATTCCACCTCCGCCAGCATACTGGAAAATACCCAGGTCATCTATAGCCTTAACAATGAGAAAGGATATGAGGAATTAAAAAACAGGCTGAGCCTGTCCAGCCATGACCTGAACCAGTTAAAGTCCATTAGGAACAATCTTACCGGTCCCCGAAAATACACGGAAATGTTCATCAAGATAGGTAGGGAAAGTAACATTTTTAGGTTGGAGGTACCTCCTGAAGTTTATGCTGCCTACTTAACGGACGGTGCAGAAAACGAGGCCATAATGGCCATTTATCAAAAGACCCGAAATATGGAGACGGCTATTCAAGAATTTATAACACTAAAAAAAGAAACATTATGAGAAAGAAAATCAAAACATTGGGAATCGCGTTGATCTTCACCTTTTTATTGCCTGCAGGCGCTGCCTGCCAGGGTGTACCAGTTTATGACAACACCAATTTCATCTCCTTCATGAAATCCTTGTTGGAATCCGGTAAACAGACCTCGCAATTATTAAAGACCGTGAAATTTCTAAAACAACAAAAAGAAAACGTGGATAAGGTCAATAATGTCATCAAACAGCTAAAGGCGGTAAAGGAACTGGCCAATAGCAACCAACGTCTGTTCGACATTGTACAGGACGATCTGAGAGAGATTTTCAACTCCCCTTATATCAACCCTAATGAAGTGACCCGAATCTCGGATTCCTTCAATGATATCATAGAAAACTCCTTATCTGGCATGGATTATATAGAACAGGTCCTATCCAGTGATAATCTGAGGATGACCGATGCCGAACGCGCCTCGATCCTAAAGGAGAAAGAACTGCAATCCAAGGAAATGGTAGCAGAGATCGAATCCAAGACCCGGCGGTACCGTGAAATAATCGCCTTTAGGGAAATGCAGGACAAGATCAATAACCGAGAAGCCAAATATTGATGTCAGGTATATTTTTAGGTATAGGGCTAGAATATGTGGACACTGTTTTTCAGACCATTAAAAACAGTGATTTCTCGGTATACACCATAACGGGTATGAAGACCCTTGCCGTGCTTTTTTTCCTGATCAACATCCTAAAAAAATACAATGAGGGTGTAGCGAACAATGAAGGCTACACCTGGGGGTTGACCCCTACCGAATTGGTAAAGAATTTTGCCGTGGTCATATTGGTCATTTTTTCCACACAGGTACTTGGGGTGTTCGACACCATTTTGGTGGCCATCGAGGGCCAATACCGGGACACGGCACCGGCGCTCCTCCCGCTTCAGATGCAGGACCTGGATATTGAGCAGGATGTGGGCGCCTTGGATGCCGCCAAAAAAGCCATGGCCCTATTATATGAAGCTTTGGTTACCCCTTTGTTCGGGCTAAAGATTTTGGCATTCATCGTCGGGCTGTGCCTTTGGTTGTTGGACCTCTTTATCTATCCTTTGTTTTTGGCAGAACGTTTCTTTCTGTTGGGAATTATGCAGGCCTTTTTCCCTTTGATTATAAGCTTGGCCGTTTTTGAAAAGTTCCGGTCGTTGGCCTACAACTTTTTCAAACTCTATGCCGGGGTCTATATGCTGGTACCTGCCTTTTTCTTGGTAAATGTCTTTATCAATAACCTGTATACCGAGGTGAATACAAACTTTTGGTCCAGCTTGTTCGGTACGGATTGGGGCAGTCAGTTTTTTGCACCGCTTATACAATTAGGTTCCATTGGGTTCATCGTATTGCTAAAGTTCAAATTGTACCGTAGGGCAATCTCCTTTACCATTAGGCTTTTTAGTGGAGCCTAGAAACTATTGAAATTAAGCATAACCGTCATGCAGGAACTGATCGATAGTCCAAGGACAACCAATAAAAATTAAAATAACTCAGTATATGAAAACACCTTATAAAAATATTTACAAAGTGCTGGACCAAAATCGCCTTATCGTGTGGTCATTGGTTATTGGCACAACGGTGACCTGTATCATAGCCATATTATCCGTTATAAAACTGCACAGGGAAACCGTCAACAATGCTTTTGTGGTCAATACGGATGGAAGTGTTATTCCACTAAAAATGGTTGTTCAAAAAGAAAATCTGGGCGTAGAAGTTCTATCCCATTTGGAGCTGTTCCACACCTATTTCTATAATATCGATGCCAGCAATTACCAAAAGAATCTGGAAAAGGCACTTTGGTTGGGGAACAGCTCCGTGGATGCTTTATACAGGCAAAAGAAATCGGATGGGGTCTATAATCGGCTACTGCAATATTCCCTGGTTCAGAAGGTACTAGAGGTCGATTCCGAAATAGTGCTATCCCACGAACCATATACCTTCCGCACTACGACCCGGTTCGAAATCAATCGGGGAGCCATAACGGACACTTACGAATTGGTCACTACAGGGAATTTGATCCATGTGGACCGTAATTTCCCTAAGAACACCCATGGACTCCTGATAACCAACTATTATGAGAAATCCTTAAAAAAACTGCAAAATGAAAATTGAAAAGAACAAGATCGTATTTGGCTCGGTAGTACTGATCATTGTACTGTTCATTGTCGGCTATTCCAACATGGTCATAGGTAATGGGGATAATTTAGATGAACAATTGGAACAGACCGAGGTACCGGAATTGGAACAGCAACAGCAAGAATATTCCACCAAACTGGAAGCATTGGACAATATCCAAGAAGAACGTGTAAAAATTGCCCCTAGCGTTTACGATGAAAAGTTTTTGGATTCTTCAGGCGTTTATGATCCAAATTTTATGGATAAGGAAAAACAGCGCATGGTGGACAGTATTTACAGTTATGGACGGATCGATTATACTCAAAGCAGGTATCGAAATACAGATCCTCAAAATGAACGACCAATTGAGACTACTGTCACTATCCAGGATAGTATTGAGTCGGAAGCCCCAGAGCATATATCTTCCAAGGAACTGGCTTTGGAGCATCAGCTGTTCTTTGCTTCAGATCCGCGAACGATTCCAATTTCCTTTTCCCCCAATCTCCAGAATGTTCATGTTGAAGTTGATGGCAATCAAGTAGTGAAGGCAAATAGCCGATTGCAGTTGCGTTTGCTGCAGGAGATAAAACTGGGATTAAAGACCATCCCAAGGAACACTTTGATCTATGGGGTGGTAAGTTTTCAGCCCAACCGGACCCTCATACATATAGATAATATCGACCACATTCCAGTAAAACTGAAGGCCTTTGACCTACAGGATGGACTTGAGGGTATTTATGTGGAGAACAGTTTTAGGGGCGAAGTCGCCAGCGAGGTCGTTGATGATGTTCTAGACGATATCAATATTACCGGTGTTCCCCAAGTAAGCGGTATCAAAAAAGTATTCCGACGCAATAATAGAAATACAAAAGTGACGGTCGTCAATAATTACAAACTGATTCTAAAAGCCAAGTAATTTCAATAAACTCTTATAACTATGAAAAACCCAATAGCCTTGATAAGTTTTCTTTTGGTTTCGACTTATGCCCAAGCTCAAAACATTGTGGAGGTTGATACCATCTACGCCAATGAACAAAAAACCGTTTCCATGTTCTTTCCTAATCCAATTCGCCAAGGAATTACGGGTTCCTCCAATTACGCCTTTAGTTACAACCGGAATAAAGAACAATATTTTGGACTGCTGCAGGCCACTCCAGGGGAGGAAAGCAATCTTTTGGTGGTTACCGGTGATGGCGAGGTCTATTCGTATTTGCTACGGTATTCCCAAAAACTTGAAAAGCTCAATTATTTTATTGCAGACTCTGAAAGTATCGGCAATGAAAGGACTGGTAGTGCCAATTTACCGAAACTTAAAATAAAACGTCCAACCCCTAAAGGCATATTGGATACCACAAAAAACATAGAGTACTCCAAACTATGCTCCCAATTCCTCCGAAATACTAGACCCTTGGACCAAATAAAATATAAAGACGGGGTCTCCATCCGTATGACCAAAAGCATCTATTACATCAATGATGTCTACATACTTTTTGAAATATCTAACCACTCTCAAATTGACTTTGAGATCAACAGCTTGAGCCTATATAAAGTAAATGGCAATAAAAGACGAAAGGCCTCCTATCAAGAACTACCCCTCTCCCCTACCTATCAGTTTAAAATACCTCAAGTGGTAATTAAAGGCCAACAAGTCCAATTTGTTTGTGTGTATCCCAAATTTACTTTAGGAGCCCGTGAGAATCTAATGGTTAAATTGGATGAGTTGAATGGGAGTCGGGATGTGGTGGTAAAATGGAGATAATAAACCTCCCATTTGAAGAGAAAGCATTATCCATTTCTTATTAAACATAAGAAAAATTATGATACATTTTGTATTATTGGTTTAGCCGGTGGCTGAAGCAATAATCAAGAAAGATGATGCGGCTGCCATTATACCTTAAAGGTTGAATCAAAAACGTAAGTCATAATTCTATTATGTAAAATATCCCTCACGTTTTTAGTTTTTAAGAGAATTACTAACAGGGTCATCAACCTTTTTAATTTACGCTACGAGAAAATTTTCCACACAGAAGAAAATTTATTCTAAACTTCGAAATTCGTCAACCCTGGCGACAAACCTTTCGTCTGTACTCATAATTAGTCGTTATGTAAAATTGCCGCACGGCCAACAACTTATTGCTTTCATAAAAATTAAATGCTGATGGCATTTATTTTTATACGCAATTTCCAGCCGCTTGGCCAGCGCCAAAAAAGCAAATCCATTTAGATTTTTTAGAATTCGCGTTATATTTTAACTTTCCGCCAGTAAATTTTTCACTACCATTTCGTCAGATTGCCGCAACAGCTCAAAATTTTGAAAATAAAATTTCTGAGCACTTGCTACCCTTCGTGTTCCAAAAAAACCTTTATTTAAAGTCTATTTGACATAATGTAGAGATATGTCTATTATTTCAAATTGTCTATTTGATTGTAGATTAAATACTCGCCTAACTTATCCATACCTTTTGTAAAGACCTTTATTTCCCAATTCGACAGATATGTATGCATACCAACGTTATTCTTAAAAAACACAAAATCATCTGTTTTTACAAGGGTTTCAGAAGGAATCAAGAATATCAAAGGCTCTTTATCAGGGATAAAACCTACTAAAGCTACCCAAAGGTTTTCTCGCAATCTTTGATTAATCAAGTTTTTTTATAGATTTGATTTGAACTTTAGAAACTTTTCCCGAAGAGCTATTACAAAAACAAACCCATGAAAGTAAAAAATTATCAGAATTAACCTCTAGGGTCTGACTGCCTGTACTACCGTTGCTATTTCTCAGGGTTATTTCATAAGTTCCTTCCTTTAAGACAATTCTTGCTGAAGATCCAATAACTATATTTCTTAGATCGCCATTTCCAAAATCTAATGTCAATGTTGAACCATTGCAACCACAATTATCATCAGTTCCTTCAAAAGAATAACGCATTACTCCATAATGAGTGGGAATGAAATCTGTATTAGCTAATTCAGATATTCTTTGAAAAAAATCTCTCTGTAAATCTTTTCCGAGCTCAGAGCCAGAAGCAGCTGATAAACAAGAAAATGCATCTTTCGGACACGAAAGAACATCTGCAACGAAAAGACCGTCTTCTATGGTATTCAATGATTTAGGATTAATAATTGGTTCATCCCCAGCACTTACCATAATACTATTTAAAGCCTTCACCGAATTAAAACCAGCACTAAAACAAGCAGCGCCTGTTAGTGCTGCAGTAAGACCGAACGTTGCTGGTAGGCTATAAACACCAGCTATACAAGCAATAGCTGATATATAAAAAGCAGATAAATCAAGACCTAATTGAACGCTTTTATAGTTTTCATCTTTTTTATAAATTGATTTATTACTTATAGATGGATTTAAATCATGGTCCCATATTTCTTGAATAGGTATATTATTGTAAATTTTGGTTACATTATCTGCATTAATATAAGTCATTGTTGCTAGGGTTAAATCATCATTATAATCGAAAAATAAAAATTCGCCAGAAGAAGTAGAAACAGAACTAGGCAAATCTATACTCTCGGCAATTCGGATAAAAACATTTTCTTCAGCAACCGCAAAATAAACCCCATCAATTTCTCCATTTAAATTATGGTCAGTACTTACAATTAATTCTTTTTCTGGTGTAAGATAAACATAAGGAGTTTCGGTTTCAGGGAAGATTCCAAAAATTAAATCAGCATCAGTAAGCACTCCATCATCTATATCAGTATCAGAAATCACTCCTTCATCCTTAATAGTTACCACTGCGGCTTCAGAATCAAAATAGGTTTCACATGAATCACACAGGGTTATAACCCAGACACAAACGAAAAATTTTAATAGCTTGGTTGTCGTAATATTTTTTATGACCATTTTCTTTTTTTTATACATGTTTCACTGTTGTTGTAGTTATGGTTAAATTTTAAAAGCGAGCGTTAGCAGATCTAAAAGCGAACACCTATACTTAGGCCAGCTCTTACCCCCCCCAGTTTCCTTTATTCACCATTTCGACTCCACTGCTGGCAATTTCGAATGTTGTCTCACTGAGCGGTACATTAATATCTTCAAGTTGGTTTTTTAGTAATAGTTGTTCACTTGGCGACAAAGGCCTGTTAGTCGCACCAGATAATTCTCCGCTATGTGTACCAAAATTCGGCCCCATTATCCACCAATCCAATACAATTCTTCGACCTAAATTGAATTGTGCTCCCAATAACAAACCAAAAGTATTTGCAGAAACATCCCCATTTGTGACCAAAGCTTCAAACGATCCATCATCGCGTTCATACTCCAAAATTTCCGCGTTTCGTATCTTATATTTTGAATATTTATAGAATGGAGCTAAATAAACCCCTTTGCCATAACCTTTGCCTAAATAAAATCTTACTTCGGGAATATAACTCGTATACCCTATTTGTGCTGAATTTAAAATGCTAGCTACTTCATCATCTTGATCTTGTAATAGGTTCAATATTTGATTTTTAAGGGGTACATCACCCTCTGGTAAATTTGCATATGTAAAACTTATCGATATGGTCCTAGTTAAAACCCTTTCCGCTTGAAATTGATAGTTTTTGAGTGCTAAACTTGTCAAGTTAACTTTTAGAATATTCCTTCTCCTTTCATATTTAAAGCTGTTATTCTCCTGTGAATAAATATTATTGACATTGATTGTAAAAACAACGAAAAGAAAATAATATTTTAATCGTACATATGACATTCTACTATGTTTTACTATTTACAATTTCCATTTTGAATCTCTGTCCACATGGGATTAAAAAGGTTATCAGTAATATTATTTTGCCCTAAAAAAGTGCCTTCCATCACTTGACTATCTAACGCACAGAAATCATCTAAATTGATATTGCCCGTAATCAGCGAACCAGCAAAAATATTTGAGCCATTGACATTAATAGTCTGAATATTACCCAGTCCGTCCAAATTTGTTAATCCATCATTAGATGAAATGGTTATTCTCCCCAAACTTGTAATTGTTGCTAATGGGGTTAATTCTTTAACCAAAGGACTTAATATCAATTGAAAATCTCGTAATTGTGAAATATTTGGAAATAAACTCAAATCTTCTAAAAGTTGGTTATTGGTTAGTAATAAAGACCCCATGTTCGAAATATTCTCTAATCCTGAAAGTGAATTTATTTGTGTGCCCGAGATTACTAGGTAATCTGTGATACTTGAAACAATATTTAATCCATTAAGATTTGAAATATTGGAAGGAGATTGATCATTAAAAATTATGTTTAGTCTTCCGCGAATAATATTGTAACAAAAGTTATCAATTTCGGATTGGTCATAAATATCTAATTCATCACCAATAAAAATTGCACTTGAAAATTTAAAATTCCATATTTCAGATATAGTGTCTAGTTCTGAAAAGTCGTTATCAAGGGTTTTTATCTGCCAATAATAATCTGTAAATGGTTGAAGTCTGGAAGGTGCCTCAATTTCAAATTCATTCATACTTGCTGCAGTTTCGATTTGACTGACTAATTCTAGATTTTCAGGGGTGGTCCCAAAAAACAACTGGTAAATTATCAATTCATTTCCACTGCGATCGGCATCAATACTACTACCTATTTTCAATTTAACACTACACTCATTAACTAATTCTATATTCTCACCTAATTCAGGTGAAATTAAGGTTACAGGGCTTGGTGCAGTTGGTTCATAAAAACCAGTTGAAGTGAATTCGCCTATAGCAAATTGATCTACTGCGTTGTTAATATTCTGTTTATGAAATATTTTAAGAAAATGATTGTTGTCTTCACGTTTTGGAGTTTCGTAATTTAAAAGGTAAATACTGCGGGTAAACTGTTCAATTTCGTTTTGAATCAATAAGAAATTCGCTTCAACGTTTGTTAGATTTTCGGAAGGGTAATAAAATGAATTGCCAACCAAATTCTTAATGTTGGTTTCATCTAAATTTTGGCTGCTTAATCCTACTACATAAACACTTTTATTCTCAATAGATTCCATGGCATCGGTGAAAGAACTACTCGCTTGAGTATCATCGCCATCCGTAAAAATTATAAGATTACCAATAGTAACTTCCAACTCAACAAAACCATTGGCAAAAGAGTTTGCTGCGGTTACAACAGAACCATAAAAGTCTGTTGAACTTGTTCCCAATTGTAAATTATCAATAATAGATTTTAATTGAGATTTGTTTGTGGTGTAGTCTAACTCTAATGCTGTGGTGGACGAAAAACTATAAATAGCGATTTCTTGATAAGGTAAGCTAGCATCAATCAACTTTTTTACCTGAATTTTTAAGTCATCGAAATCAGTTTGAATCGAATTTGAAACGTCTATAAGTAAAGCAGTTTTGAGTGTAAGGTCAAATGAATTTTTATCAAATAACGTAGCTTTGGATTCATCAATAGAACTTTCTTCGTCATTCTCGGTAATAAGCAAATCTTGAGTTACTAAATTTTCCACTCCGCTATAAAGAGAATCAGAAACATGAAAAAGAATATTTACATCAAAAGGGTCAGCGGTAGAGGTTTGGTATGTGGTAAAACGATAAAAGTTTGCAGGACTTGAAACATCTGGATTATTATCATCAGGAATGTCAGACAAATTCTCTTCATTCTTTTGGTTTGTGTTTTCATCAATTGGCACTTCGTTATCGGAGCATGCTGATATTAAGAGTATGGAAAGCAATAAAACTATTTGATTACTGTAATACGAGTATTTTTTTTTCATGGTTGCTAGTTAAGAAGTTGTGCAGATTTCAAAAACAGGGAAGCCTTCATTATTTTCAAAATTAATTAAAGATCTTACTAAATACAATACCCAATAGTGGGTAATTATCTAGAAACCAAGCCATTATTTCACCACACACCCCTCGCGCCTTATGTTCCATAATAAATATTCTAGTACTATTTAGTGAAGAAACTTTTTAAAAGAAAAAGTTAAAGTAAGTATGGTTCCAAACATTTCCTTTTTCAAAGCAAAGTGCCATAACGTAAAATATTATGGTACGAATGAAATGAAGCCTTTACTTAGGTAGATACCAATAACATTTCGCCAAGAATGATTCCAGTCATAGGATAACACTCCGATTTTAGCTGCTGTTCACCAGTAAAGGAACAAACTATATTTATATATTGTGCTGACAAAGGAACAACATGGCACATACTAAAGATTACAGAACATTATTGCAAATTATTAGCTTCGAACGAGAACTAAACAAAGAGACCCTTTTTAGAAATATACTAAGGTTATCTTCGGTTGCATGTTTATTAACTTTATTGATGGAAGCTTTTGCCCCTTTGGGTAACACATATTTATTTACCATAAATGTGTTGATTACCTGCTTAATTGTATTGGTCATACATTCTTATGGGAAACATGAGATCGCTTACCATTTTTTTTCTCTGTCCTTGACTATCGGATTTTCAATTATTAGCCTGTCTATTGCCAAGGTTTACCCTTCTTTTTTAAACCTATATTCTCTTGGGATCCTTTTTACAATAGCATTTATACCCGGTAATGGATACATACTCATACTATATCTGCTATATTTTACTGTACTACAATTATTTCTATCCCATCACTTTTTATCACTATTTTTTACCGATTCCCTTTTGTATGAGTGGATTTATGACGCCATTCACATTGTCGTGTATAACATGGGAATATATTTTATCGCCATATACTTTATTAAATTCACCAACATACAGAAGGATGAAATAGATATGCTGAAAACAGAAAGTGATTATTCTATCAATCGTGAAAAGGTGGATTTTTTAAAACTATCAAAATTTGAAACGTTATCAACTCGAGAGAAAGAAATAGCTCTATTAGTTGGAGAAGGGTTGACCAACCAAGAAATCGGTGATTGTTTGTTTATAAGCGCCGAAACGGTAAAAACCCATAGAAAAAATATAAAGTCAAAACTATCCATCAAAACAAACAAGGACTTTTTTCATTTCACTCTGTTTCACAAGTGAGAAGAATAAAATGGTCCTAAAATATAATACTCCCTAAATTTAGGACAGCAAGTTAAGTTGTAATTTAACCCTGTCAAATATGAAGAGATCAAGAAGAAAATTCAGCGCATCGTTCAAGGCCAAAGTGGCCATTGAGGCGATAAAGGAACAGAATACCGTCCAAGAGATTGCGGCCAAATTCGAACTTCACCCTACGCAGATATCAAGTTGGAAACGTGAATTTTTGGAGAACGCCGCTTTGGCCTTTGGGTCGAAACCTGAAAAAGAAGATCCCGATCTACAGACCGGACCTCTTTATAACAAGATCGGCCAACTACAAATAGAGAATGATTTTTTAAAGAAAGTCTTGGGCAAATGAGTACGACCGAAAGAAGGCAAAAGGTCGTAAAGTCCCATCCAAGTCTAGGTCTTGTGCAGCAATGTAAAATCCTTTCCATACAACGTTCAGGTCTTTATTACAGGTCAAGAAGTGAGGGTGTGTTGAACCTAAAGCTCATGAAAGAGATCGATTCCCATTTCTTGGAACACCCCTATTATGGGGTGGAGCGAATGACGGATTACCTAAACCTTGACCTAGGGTACCGTATCAATATAAAAAGGGTAAGACGGTTGTACAGGCTCATGGGGCTACAGACCATATACAGAAAACCCAGGACCACTATCAGGGATCCCGAGAGTTACAAGTACCCCTACTTGCTCAGGGACCTTAAAATAGAACGGCCCGATCAGCTCTGGCAGACCGATATCACCTATATCCCAATGTTACGTGGGTTCATGTAGATGAACGCCATAATAGATGTACACAGTAGGAAGATACTGAACTGGGGCATTTCGAACTCGATGGACAAACAATGGTGCATAGAACTCTTGGAAGATACCATTGCGAAATATGGCAGTCCGGAGATACACAATTCCGACCAAGGGTCCCAATATACCAGCCCCCAGTATATAGAGGTTCTCAAAGGGCACGTGAGTATTTCGGTTCGTTTTGTGCCAGTGTTATCGGTCGGGTTTGTGCCAGGCATATCGGTTCAAATTGTGCCAATTTTAGCTGAGCGCTGAATTTATAACGGTTCGATTTGTGCCACTGGCTTTAA